>Ga0208492_1000028_pt1 | contig 181603 bp, 180 predicted proteins | sample Subbioar_CSW14AB_FD_184820 | JGI IMG/M metagenome (GOLD analysis project Ga0208492, IMG submission 184820) | Serpentinite rock and fluid subsurface biosphere microbial communities from McLaughlin Reserve, California, USA - CR12Mar_CSW14AB (SPAdes) | ecosystem: Environmental > Terrestrial >...
ATATTCACCACCGCGCCATTCACCTCTTCCAGCCCGCGTGACTGTTCGCTGCTGGCGGCGGCGATCTCGGCCACGATATCCGACACCTTCTTCACACTGGTGACGATCTCGGCCAGGGCCGCGCCGGTCTGGTTCACCAGCGCGGCGCCGGTCTTGACCTGGGCGTTGGATGCCTGAATCAGGCCCTTGATGTCCTTGCTGGCATTGGCCGAGCGCTGCGCCAGGGCGCGGACTTCCTGCGCCACCACCGCAAAGCCCTTGCCGGCCTCGCCGGCACGCGCCGCCTCGACGCTGGCGTTGAGCGCGAGGAGATTCGTCTGGAAGGCGATCTCGTCGATCAGCCCGACGATGTCGCTGATCTTGCGCGCGCCGTCCTCAATCTGCGTCACGGCGGTGACGGCGTCGGCCACCACGCTGCCGCCCTTCTCGGCGGTGTCGCGTGCCGCCACCGCCAGCTGGTTGGCGGCCTGCGCGTTGTCGGCATTCTGCTTCACCGTCGCCGTCACCTCATGCATCGAGGCCGCCGTCTGCTCCAGGGCCGCCGCCTGGCTCTCCGTGCGCTGCGCCAGGTCCTGACTGCCCGTCGAGATCTCCGCAGAGGCATCGCGGACGGTGTTGGCGCTCTGTGCAATCTGGCGCATCGCATCGGCCAGCGTTTCGCCGGCCATGTTCACATCGCCCTGCAGCTTGGCGAACACGCCGTGATACTCGCCATCGACACGGCGGGTGAGATCCCCTGCGGCCAGACCGGCCAGCACACCGCCGACGCCGGTGACCGCGTTGTTGATGGCATCGAGCAGACGGTTGATGCCGTCGCCCAGACGCACCGCCACGCCTTCAAGTGGCGCTGTATCGATGCGGCGCTGCAAATCGCCGGCGGCAGCCGCCGCAACGATCTCGCCGACCGCACGGTCAAGCAGGGCTTCCTGTTCGCCGCGCGTGCGCTCGGCGCTGCGCCGCTCTTCATCAACGGCGGCGCGCAGCTGCTCATTCTCGGCGCCGTTCTGCTTGAACACCGCGACGGCCGCGGCCATGCGGCCGATCTCGTCGCCGCGTTGCAGGCCCGGCACCGCGGCGCTGAAATCGCCGCGCGCCAGCACCGCCATCGCCTGCGTCAGCGCCGCAATGGGATTGGCGATGTTGCGGCCGATCAGCCATGCAAACACCACTCCGATTGCCAAGGCCGCGCCTGACACCGTCAGCACCGTCACGAAGATAGTTTCGAAGGCGACGACAGCACTATCGCGTTCGTGCGCCAGCGTCTCGGCCTGGCTGGCCTTCACCTGATCCAGCTTCTCGACGATCTGCGCGATCTCCTGCTCCATCTCCTGGTAAACCAGCCGGTTGATGTCGCCAGCCGCACCGGCCGCCGCAAGAATGCCGGCTTCGTATTGCTTGGCGAAGCGTTCGGCTTCCTCGGCCAGTTTCTTCAGCTCCTCGTCATCGAGGCTGCTTTTCAGATCCTCGATCATGTCGACGAAGGTGCCGACCTTGCCGCGCGCCTCGTTGGCCATCGCCATGTCGCCCATGCCGACGAAGCGCGTAGCGGCGACGCGGATTTCGGAGAAGGCATCGAGCACCAGGCCGGCCTCGACCGCAGTGGCGAGGTTCTGCCGCTTGAGCGCGGTGCGAACGAGCTGCAGCAGGCTTTCGCGCGCACGCGGGCCGTAGACATCGAGCTGACTGCCGTTGACGGCTTTCAGCGCATTGCGCGCCGCGATGGCCTGCGCCAGCTTGGTAAAGGTGCTTTTCAGCTGCGGCACGGCCTCGGCCAGCATGGCCTTGCGCTGCGGATCGCGCACACTGCCGACGAGGCCCTCCAGCGTTTCGGTCATCTGCGGCTCGAGCCGGCGCGTGGCCAGCAATCCGCGCGGATCGTCGCGCTCGATGAACAGCAGCAGATTGCGGCGCAGATCCAGCATGTCGCGCTCGAATTGCTGCAGGCGCTGGTTATTGCCAGCGATGCGATCGTAAGTGCCGAAGGCATCGCGGCCGGCCTGCATGCCATAGAGCGCGGCCGCAGACACGATCACCAGCAGACCCAGCGCAACACCAAACCCCAGCGCGATGCGCGTACGAATACCCAGGCGGCCGAACCAGGCGACCAGCGGCGGAGGGTTGCGTGTGGCGACGGGATCGGGCGCGGTGCCAGAAGCGTTGTCGGAGGCGAAATCGCTCACGGCATCGGAAACGGCCATTGCTTGGAACTCCATGACGGCGAGCCGCATCTACGGTGCGGCGGGGACTGTTGCGGGGAAGCGGGATCAGGTGGACAGGGCGCCGGCGGGCCGGGGATCAGCGAGACGGCCGGGATCGGCAAGGGCAGGACAAGGCGGGCGCATTGGGCAATCCATGAGCGGGAAACTCCGTCAGACACAGTTGGCGACCTGTCTTGGCAGGCCTGATGCCCTGTTTCGGCGTTTCCCTTCCCACCCTCGCCAGTGCCGGGGCCTTGGTCAAGCTGTGGTCGCGGCTAGGTGTTACCAAAATTTTAGAATTGCCGCCTTCAGCGTGAAAAGCAGTCCATCTGCATCCGACGCAAAGGTTGTCCTGCGCTGTAAGCCATTCTCGCTGCAAGCGGAATCGGACAGTGCGGGTGGACGCCGGTTGCAGGTAAGTCGAGGGAATCCGGTGCTTTTAGTCCGAAATGCAAATTTGCAACCGGGTGGCAGCCATGAGCAACTAATGGTAAAAACACTACATCGAATTCTTGTAGGAGCTTCATTTGTGATGGAGAAGTCCATGCGTAAACCGAACCCTTACGACGCCCATGTCGGGGCCCGGCTTCGCGCCTGCCGTACCCTGGCCGGTTTCAGCCAGGAACGCCTGGGCGCTTCGGTCAGCCTGAGCTTCCAGCAGATTCAGAAATACGAGAAGGGCCTGAACCGCATCGGCGCCAGCCGCCTGCAGCAGTTCGCCCAGATCCTGAATGTGCCGCCGTCCTATTTCTTCGAGGACATGCCGGGCATCGAGCAGCAGCCCACCGCGCGGCCCGAACATGCGGTTGTGTCAGAGATCGAACAGGACAAGAGCCCGGTCTCGCGCCGCCAGGCGCTCGAACTGGTGCGCAATTTCGGCAAGATCACCGATCCTATGGTGCGCGACCGCATCTTCCAGCTGATCAAGGCCGCAGCCGCCTCCTACAGCGGCAAGCCCGAAGACGAGGAAGGTGGCGAGGCGCCGGCGACGCCGGCCGTCGAAGCGTAAAACTCAGCGTCACTGACGTGATGGAAACCGGGCCCTGACGGGCCCGGTTTTTTATTGTCGCCTCTCGTTCTCCTATCCGTAAGGACTACAACCGAAGCGCAGCAAGGCCGCCGCTTCTTGTACCTCAGGTGTATAGACTGCCTCCGTTAACCAACGCCAAGGAGGCAGACATGACCTATCAACAACGTATTCATACCGGTACTTCATTCCGGCGCCTGCCGGACCAGATCACCGTGCAGCATGGCCCGCGCGAAAAGCTGGGCCAGTTTTTCCTGGCCGCCGACAAGGCAGCGCGCGAGCGCGGCGTCACACTGAGCCTGAATGCCGATTTCGATTACCTGCGCAACGTGAACAACGCCAACAAGGATAGCTGGGACAGTCTGGCACCCAGCTTCAACAACAGCCTGAGCGATATCGACGGCAGCAACGGCTTCTGCATCATCGGCCGCAATGAGGCCGGCGATGTGGTGTCGACGCAGGCGGCGCGCGTCTACGACCTGACCGGCACGTCACTGGCGGACTGCGTTTCCAGCTTCCGCTTCTTCTATGCCGATCCGGCAAAGATGTGCGAGCCGGGCGAGACCTGCAGCTTCACCTCGCTGAGCGCGACGAAGCTGACTGGCCGCATCGTGTTTTCCGGTTCGACTTGGATCCATCCCGATTATCGCAAGCGCGGCCTGCCGGCGATCCTGCCACGCATCAGCCGTGCGCTGGCGCTGACGCAGTGGGATACCGACTACACGATCAGCTTCGTGAAGTTCATCCTGGTGGAGAAGGGCGTTGCGAAAGCTTACGGCTACAGCAACGTTGAGCCGGCACTGGAATGGCGCGCCCCCGATGGCAGGATGCGTTATCAGGGTGCGCTGATCTGGATGGACCGGCAGGAACTGCTGGCTGACATGCAGCGCTTCCCGGAGCTGATCGCACCGAAGGACGAGCGGATCGCACCGGCTGCCGACGAGAACCGCGCGGCACTGAACTGAGGCATCGCGCGTAATTTGCGGATGTGAAAGCCGGCCGAGAATCAGCCGGCGATCACCTGACTGCTTTCTGTAATACGATTATGTTTAGCCCTGCGGCTTGCTGTCAAACGACAGCGGGATCGCCAGCTGCACATTGACCAGCGAACTGCCGGTCAGCATGCGACTGCCATCGGCCTGCTTCCACGGCAGGATCATGCGCTGGTAACGACGGCGGCGCGGATCGTGGTCCGGTTCCTCGATGATCGCATCGATATCGTCGAGCGCGGGACGGCCGCTTTCGAGGCAGGTGCGATAGCTGCTTTCAACCCAGGCGCCATAGGCGCGGTCGGGCTGGTCGGAGACACGGCGGCCGGCAACCTTCTGCATCTGGAAATTGTCGTAGATGGTGAAGCCGTTGCCGCTGGCATTGACAAAGAGTTCGTTGTTGCGCGGTTCGACAAAAACCGTGCGCTCGATCAGCCCGCTGCTGTTGAGAAAGCGCTGCACCGGATCGGAATAGGTGCCACCCTCGAAGCGCCAGAGTTCGAACAGGCCGCTGAGATTCTGATGCGCATGATAGAGCCAGTCGCTCGGCCGGTGCGAGTGGGAAATGAACTGGTCGCGCATGCGCGGCTCGCGCATCGGTGCCAGTTCGTCCAGCCGCGCCAGCAGACCCTCCGGCTCGACGAACACGTCTTCGAGCCAGCCGCTGGCATAGAAGACCAGCGCCACCGGCTTGGACTGCACGGCCTTGCGCAGATAGGGCTTGAGCGAATTCACGATCGCCTGGCTGACCATGCCGGCGCGGAACTGCATTAGCGTGACCTCGTCTTCGATCACCAGCCAGACATAGCCAAGATTACGCGCGGCATAGGCAGCGAGGTCGAAATCGGGATCGGTATGGCCAAGCCGTTCGGCCAAAGTTGCCGACGGCCAGCGCCACCAATGCCCTTGCGGGTCGATCAGATAATTCATTCCATACCCCTGTCGCGCCTGCCTGCGAGCGACCAGCAAATTTTACGGGAGCGCCTGAGGTAAGTCGAGGGGGCTGGCTGCAACCCCCAAGTCGCAACTGGGCAACGCGACCGTGGTTGCATAGACTGCCGGTTGTGGCGGGCGTCACAGGTGGTGGCGCCGCAAGGCAATGCCACCGGCTTGCAGCCCGGCCTGTGCGCTCCTAAATGAAGATCCGTTCCGACCCTGAGGCTCTCCCGATATGACGACCATTATTGCTGTCCGTAAGGACAACCAGATCGTTCTGGCCGGCGACGGCCAGGTCAGCCTGGGCCAGACCGTGATCAAGTCGAATGCGCGCAAGGTGCGCCGGCTGGGTGACGGCTCCGTGGTGGCCGGTTTCGCCGGAGCAACCGCCGATGCCTTCACGCTGTTCGAGCGACTGGAAGCCAAACTGGAACGCTATCCCAACCAGCTGGCGCGCGCCTGCGTGGAGCTTGCCAAGGACTGGCGCACCGACCGCTATCTGCGCCGCCTGGAGGCGATGATGGCCGTGGCCGACAAATCCGTGTCGCTGGTGCTGACCGGTACCGGCGACGTGCTGGAACCCGAAGACGGCCTGATCGGCATCGGCTCGGGCGGCAATTACGCACTCGCCGCGGCGCGCGCGCTGATCGATCGCAGCGACATGGATGCCGAGGCGATTGCGCGCAAGAGCCTGCAGATCGCCGCAGATATCTGCGTCTACACCAATGGCAACATCATTGTCGAAAAGCTGTCATGACCTCTTTCTCCCCGCGTGAAATCGTTTCCGAACTCGACCGCTATATCGTCGGCCAGCATGACGCCAAGAAGGCGGTCGCCGTCGCGTTGCGCAATCGCTGGCGCCGCCAGCAGCTGCCCGAAGGCCTGCGCGAGGAAGTGCTGCCCAAGAATATCCTGATGATCGGCCCGACCGGCGTCGGCAAGACCGAGATTTCGCGGCGGCTGGCCAAGCTGGCCAATGCGCCCTTCCTCAAGGTCGAAGCCACCAAGTTTACCGAGGTCGGTTATGTCGGCCGCGATGTCGAGCAGATCGTGCGCGACCTGCTGGAAGGCGCGCTGACCATGATCCGCGAGAAAAAGCGCAAGGACGTGTCGGCCCGCGCCGAACTGGCAGCCGAGGAGCGCCTGCTGGATGCACTGGTCGGCGACAAGGCCAGCGTCGAGACGCGGCAGAAATTCCGCAAGATGCTGCGCGAGGGCGAACTCGATAAGCGCGAGCTGGAAATCGAGCTGAAGGACGCCGGCGCCGGCGGCATGCCGATGTTCGAGATTCCCGGCATGCCGGGCGCGCAGATGGGCATGGCCAATCTGCAGGACATGCTGGGCAAGGCCTTTGGCGGCATGCGCGGCAAGCCACGCAAGACAAATGTGGGCGACGCCATGAAGGCGCTGATCCAGGAAGAGAGCGACAAACTGGTCGACCAGGACAACCTGGTGAAGGAAGCCATCGACGCCGTCGAACAGAACGGCATCGTCTTCCTCGACGAAATCGACAAGATCTGCGCGCGCAGCGAATATCGCGGCGGCGGCGATGTGTCGCGCGAAGGCGTGCAGCGCGACCTGCTGCCGCTGATCGAGGGCACCACCGTCAACACCAAACACGGCGCGGTGAAGACCGACCATATCCTGTTCATCGCCTCGGGCGCGTTTTCGCTGGCCAAGCCGAGCGATCTGCTGCCTGAATTACAGGGCCGCCTGCCGATCCGTGTCGAGCTGAAGGGCCTGACGCGCGAGGATTTCAAGCGCATCCTGCAGGAGCCGGAAGCCAGCCTGCTGAAGCAGTATGTTGCCCTGCTGAACACTGAGCAGGTGACGCTCGTCTTCACCGACGATGCCATCGATGCGCTGGCGCAGATTGCCTATGACGTGAACGAGGGCGTGGAGAATATCGGCGCCCGCCGGCTGCACACTATCCTGGAGCGCGTACTGGAAGAGATCAGCTATTCGGCGGCCGATCATTCCGGCGAGACGGTCACCATCGATGCAGCCTATGTGAAGCAGCGCGTCGGCGACCTGGCGAAGAACAGCGACCTGAGCAAATACATCCTGTAGCTTGACCTGCGCGTCTGCCCGTCGTCTTCTGGCCTGAAACTAGGGAGAAGACGATGGAAGACCTCAAGGGACGCGTGGCGTTGATCACCGGCGGTTCGAGCGGCATCGGTGCCGCCACCGCAAGGCTGCTGGCCGGGCGCGGCTGCAGCGTGGCGATCAATTTTTCCAAAAGCCGCGCGGCAGCCGAAAAGGTCGCCGCAGACTGCAAATCAGCAGGCGGCGAAGCCCTGCTGGTGCAGGGCAATGTAGCGGAAGATGCCGATTGCCGCCGCGTGGTGGATGAGACCGTCGCACGGTTCGACCATCTCGATTACCTGGTCAATAATGCCGGTACGACGAAGTTCGTCGCGCATCGCGATCTGGCCGGGCTGTCGGCGCAGGATTTCCACGATATTTTCGCCGTCAACTCCATCGCACCTTTCCAGATGGTGCGGGCAGCGGAATCCCATCTGCGCGCCCGGCGTGGCGCCGTGGTGAATGTCTCGTCGATTGCCGGCGTCTACGGTACCGGATCGTCGATTGCCTATGTCGCCTCGAAAGCCGCGCTGAACGGCATGACCTTGAGCCTCGCCCGCGTGCTGGGACCGGAGGTGCGGATCAACGCGGTGTGTCCCGGTTTCGTCGAGGGCGAGTGGCTGCAGCAGGGGATGGGCGAGGCGGCCTACAAGGCCGCGCAGGATACCTGGCGCGGCGCCGCACCGCTCGGCACCACCAACAAGCCGGAAGACATCGCACAGAGCATCGCCTACTTTCTGACTGCTGCCGTGAATGTCACGGGCGAGACCCTGATGATCGACAGCGGCATGCACCTGGCGCAACCCCGCGCGCCAAAGGCGCGTTAGACATTGGCGCGCCCGGCCGCCCGCAAGGCCTAGACGTCGTCTTCAATCTCAGCCTGCGTGCGGGCTTCGGCCAGGCTGAGCGGGTGCGGGCCGGGTTCAGCCTCGTCCATGCGGATATCGGCGATCACCGGCAGATGGTCGGACACACGGCGGGCCAGTGGGTCGGTCCAGCAGTCCAGCAGCGCATGGCGCGGCCGGCAGTAGATGCGATCCAGCATGAAGATCGGCCAGATTGCCGGAAAGCTGCGCAGCTTGGTGCGGCCAGGCAGCACGGTGGCCAGCGCGCGTCGGACTGTGCCGTAGATGAACCACTCGTTGAAATCACCCAGCATCACCGTGGTCAGCCGCGTCGTGCCGGCAATCGCCGACAGCATGGCGGCCTGCTGACGCCGCTCGAGCAGGCTCAGGCCCAGATGCACTGAGGCAAGATGCAGCGGCCCATAGGGCGACTGCACCATGGTCTCGATGGCGCGGCGCGGTTCGCGGCGCGTGACCGAGAGATCGTGGATCGCGATATCGGTCATCGGCCAGCGACTGATCAGCACATGGCCATAGTCGCCGTCCGGCGTCACGATGGTGCGGGCCTCGGCCGCATGGCTGCCGAGCGCCTTGGCCATATAGGCGAAGGCATCACTGCCGCGGCCGCGCGAATCAATTTCTTGCAAAGCCACGATATCGGGCTCATGCCGGCGCACCAAGGCGGCGATGCGCGGCAGGTCATAAACCCCGTCGGGCCCTATGCCGGCATGCACATTCCAGGTCAGGACGCGGACAGTATTAAGTCTGGGGGGATTCTGTCGCACCGAACTTGTCTCGCAGTCGTGCGATGATCAGCTGCAGGATGTAGGACAGACCGGCCCAGAGCAGCAGGAAACCGGCGATCAGCGCGATATCCAGCAGCGACGGTCGCGTCATCATATCCAGCAATCGGCCGCCCAGCACCGACATGATCACGATGCCCGGCGCCAGGCCGAGGAACGTGCCGATCGTATAATCCATCAGGCGGATCCTGGTGGCGCCCGCCACCAGATTGACCAGCATGAAGGGCGCGGTCGGCATCACCCGCATGGTCGTCACCGCGAGGATGCCATTGCTCTTCACCTTGCGCGCCACGCGGTTGATGCGCGGGCCCATCACGCGGCGCAGCAGATCCGCGCCGAGCCAGCGGCCGGCCGCATAGGTGCTGAGCGCACTGGCCATCGATCCGGTCAGCGCCACTGACAGGCCTTCCCAGGTGCCAAAGGTAATGGCGGTGGCGGCGATCAGCAGCGTAACCGGGAAAGCAATAAAGCCGGCGGCAACGAAAATGCCGACCACGAGGGGGAAGGACATCGGGCTATCGGCTACTGTGCGGAAGGCAGCGGCCAGCCGTTCCGGCGAAGCCCATTCCGACAGCGGCGTATAGCGCCAGGCCAGCACCAGCGCAATCACAGCGATCACGCAGATGCTGATCACCAGCAGCGAGGAAATCCGCCGCTGCGGCACCGGCTCGTTGCTGGGGTCGAGCAGGTAACGGTCGGCTTCCAACGGCCGGACCGGATCAGCCACGGCGCCGATCAGATCGAAGCCGCCCGGCATGTCGTCCTGGATCGGGCAGAGCCGATGCTCGCGATCCTTCAATGCATCCAGCGTGGCAAACAGCGAGCCGGTCTGTTCCAGCAGCCGTTCGACCTCTTCGACCGTGGCGCCGCAATGTTCGGCGACCAGGCGATTGCGTGCGCGCATGACGGCGGCGCGCTGGTCCGGCGTCGCGGCCTCGATCACCAGATCGCATTCGGTATCGACGGCAATCGAGCGGTTGCACAGATTGGCCGAACCGATGCGCAGCAGCCGGTCGTCGACCACCATGACCTTGGAATGCACCATCACTTCGGCGTCGCGATCCTTCACGCTGCCGTCATTCTTCAGGCAGGGATAGGCGAAGCGTACGCGATCCTGCACGCCGGCTTCCTCGATGGCGCGCTGGAAGCGGATACGGCCGGCCAGCATGCTCTGCTGCTCCAGCCAGGTGTGATGCGTCTTGGGCGCGACGATCAGAACTTCCAGGTCGCGCTGCTGCTTCAGCCGCTCGACCAAACGACGCGCCAGCGCCATGCAGGTGAGGAACTGGTTCTCGATATACAGGATGCGCTCGGCCGCATCGATCATGTCGTGGAACAGCGCCTCGACCTCGCGCACCTCGGGCTCGGGGCCATAGCGCGGTTCGGTACGCGCGATGCCGACCGAGACATCGCCGGTGAAGTCGGGCGGCACGGCCAGCGGCCAGGGATGGCGGTCGCCCGTGCGGACATGCGGCGGTGCCGGCGTCAGCAGCTCATGCGTCACGCGATACCAGCGACCGCGCACCAGCTGGCCGAGCGCCGCGGCAGCCGGGCCATCGACCATCATCTGCACGTCATGGAAGGGCGGATAGGGTTTGCCGGCCGGATCGACGCGCAGATCGTTATGCAGCTGATGCTTGTTGTCGTCCCAGCGCCGAATGGTGATGTCGAGGCCGCCGGAGAAGGCCACGGCATCGTCGATCACCACGATCTTCTGGTGATGCGAGGCGCCGATGGGCAGCACGTCGTCGAGACACAGCTCGATCTGGCGCGGCGTGTTCCATTGCAGCGCCAGTGCCGGCATCAGCTCGCGTTCCAGCGAATAGACTGCCGAGTAATAGTCCCACAGCAGCAGCTTGATGGAGAGCTGCGGCCGGCGGCGCACCAGTTCGGTGAGGAAAGCGCCGAAATTGACCGGCAGGTCGTCGCCGGTCTTGCCGTCGGGACCGACCAGCGGCGTGCGGCTGTCGATATCCCAGCCGGTGATGATCACGGAATGCCGCGCATTCCGCAGCGCCTGCCGCAAGGCACCGAAATAGGCAGCGGCATCGACCAGCATGGTGGCGCGACTGGCGGTTTCGCGCCGCCAGACATTGGTGCCGGGACGCAGAATCCCGTCCGTCATATCCGACGGATCGGTTTTTTCCGGACTTTTTGCTGGGCGACGGGCCCGTACAGCCTGCACGACTGCCTCCTGGGTTGCGGAGGCTTAACGTCCCATCCGGGGTTTGGTGCCAAGGCTAAGAGACTGATCCGGCGGAGAATGCGGCGGCTTTGCGGCAATGGCGCCAGCGCGGCTCAGCCGCGCAGGAGTTTCAGCATCTGGTCCAGGCGGGCATCGTCGAGGCCGTTAATCCGTCGCGCCAGCTCGTTGGCCAGCAATGTAGCCTTCGGGGTCAGGCCAGCCGTGTCGATGGTGATGCGCGGGTGGGACAGTTTGGCAAGTTCGGCCAGTTCCTCGGCATCGTCCCAGATGATGTTGAGATAGCCGCAGATGCGTTGCAGCAGCAGCCAGCTCGGCCGGCCGCGATGACCATGTTCCAGCGCGGAAAGATATGCTGACGATACGCCCAGATCGGCGGCCATCTGCTTCAGGGCGATGCCGCGCGCCTGACGCAAGGCGCGGATGCGGGCCCCGAACGGCGTCATGACGGCGCCCGCCAGACCGGACGCACAGATCGCGGGAAGGTGCATGGACGTCGCATAAGACGCATCCTAATATCCCGGTGTGCTGTTACGCCACCTCTTCGCCGTCTGCCTGATCCTCCTGCCCGCGGCCATTCATACGCCCGCGACCATGGCGCAGTCCGGCATCGACATCGGCTTCCGCACCAGTGCGCCCTATGTGATCCGGGCTGCCGACGGCACGCTGAGCGGCCTGGAATACGACCTGGTGATGCTGGCGGCCACGACCGCGGGGATGCAACCGCGTGCCATCGTGGCACCCTTTGGCCGCCTGCCGGAGGATTTCCGGCGCGGCTCGCTCGCCGCCTTCACCCCGGCCAACCCGGCAATGAACCTGCCGGGCTGCATCAGCGACACCGTGCTGGCCTACCGCAACATGGCCTTCAGTCTCCAGAGCCGGACTCTGAACATTGCCTCGGCCACCGATCTCGCTGCTCTGGATGTCACGGCCTTCCAGAATGCACAGCTGCTGCTCGGGCCTGTGGTGGCAGCGCTGGCACAAACTCCTGATCGTTATCGCGAAGTGGCGAACCAGATGCTGCAGGTGCGCGCATTGTTTTCCCGCCGCACCGATGTGGTGCTGGCCGAGCGCCGTATCTTCCGCTTTCTGATGCGCAGTCCGGATGCCGGCGTCGACACCACGCTGCCGCTGGCCGAACACGACATTTTTCCGCCGACGCTGTATGGCGTGGCCTTCCAGAATCCGGACGACTGCATCAGCTTCAATCGCGGACTGGCAGCGATCCGCCGCAACGGCCTGTATGACGAAATCCTGCGACGTTGGGACAGCGGGCCGCAGGCGCGCAGCGGTGCGCGGCCTGCGGCAGGTACGTCTGGTTAGGCGGCAGAGAGCCCGGCCAGCGCCTGTTTCTGGATCTCGACGGCGCGCGGATAGCACAAGCCGCGCCATTCATCGCTGTCGGGGTAGAAGGCGGCGCGGATCTGCGCCTTGATCTGGCGGCCGAGCGGCGAAAACACGTCGCCACGCAGATGCAGCCAGTTGTCGGCAATCACCGAAAGCCGCACCTCTTCCGAACTCAGCGTGCCGACCTCGATATTGACGGCAACCGTGGTGGCCTGGGCGCAGAAACGCGCGATGCCCATGCGCAGGTTGCCTTCGATGATCGGTGAGTCCGACTGGCCCATCGCCGGCGAGGTGACGGCATCGCCGAACCACTGGCGCGCCAGTTTGAGCGAGTCAGAGTCGACTGGATGGCGGCAGATCATTTCCGAATAGCCGAACGGGCCTAAGCCGGTGTGATAATCCAGCACGCAGATGCGCTTGGCTTTGCTGAGATACTTTTCCGAGATGGCCTTGATGGTCTTATGCGACCAGCAGGCCTCTTTGCCGCCATAGAAAATGCCATCGGCATGCGTGTGCTGGCCGCCAACGATGGCCGCCGTCGCGGCTTTCGCGCCGACGCGGGCGTAATAGGCGGCGATCTTCTGCTGAATGCCGGCGGCGACCTCGTCGCTCCAGCTCTGCGGCACCAGCCAGTCATGCACTTCCGCATAGGCCGGATTGGCCGGTGGCTGCTTGTTGTCGAAATCGATGAAGTTGCGGTTGATGTCCATGTTGTCTTCATTCACCCGACGACCCCAGGAAAAACCGTAGGGGTTGCTGGCATGGATCGACATCATGGCTGTGCCCGCCGGCAGCTTGGCGGCATGGCCCTCGCTGAACCAGCCAACCTGGCAGCCCGAACCGTAATAGCCTTCGATGCCATGCGTGCCCGAGATGCTGACCAGCACCGCGCGCGCATCCTTCGGCCCGAGCCAGGCGACATCGGTGAACAGGTCCTCGCCGCTGATGCCGGTGTCAGGATGCTGGAGGCTTTCGATCTCGGCGCCGGCATGTTTGGCGGCCTCGAGGAATTTCTGGCGGGCAGTGGCGTAATCGGGCGAGAAATACTGATGGATCGACATGGGGGCGCTCGTCACTTCATATCTGTCAAACGAGTCTTGAATGCTTCTGCCGGTTTCGGGATGACGCCTGTGCCGCTGAATTCCTTGTAGGCTCCGTCGCCAACAAGCCAAAAGCTTTGCGTTATTCCGAAGGCAATAGCGTTCATTTCTCTTGTGTAAGGATCAAGCCAGAGCCTGTTGGCATCACAGACAAGTCCCGCTAATTCCTGAGAGGTAAGGCTACGCCGCTTCACCTTGTCGGTCCACTCTCGCCCTGCCATCGCACCATTGCGAACCAATGTTTCCGATTGCGGCAAATGTTGCGATGCGGTGGCGGGGCCAATCGTGCGTGAGACTTCAATAATCGCGGCCTGATCCCAGTCGAGAATCAGCCAAGTCGCACTCGCTATCGAAAATGATCCGACCTCGTAATATGCGCCGCGTCGAAGCGATCTGACCTCTTCGGGCTTCCACTCATCTGTTTTGCTAGACGTAGTGATAGCTATCTTTTTAACGCCAAAAGGTTCTTTGGTGCAGCGCTCTTCAGCGGCCGGCTGCGCGCAACTGGCAAGAGCAAGCGAGGCCAGACATATTCCGCACAATGCCGACACGCGCATATTTCGATCCTTCATTCCCGCTGCCGCCTCAGCAGCACATAGAATGCGCCGGCGCCACCCATGTCCGGCCGTGCCGGCGCAAGGCCGAGAATCTGGTCGCGCCAGGGGCCGCGCTTGAGATAATCCGGCAGCCAGGCGCGCAACACGCCGCGGCCTTTCTGCATGATCTCGATTTCATTGTCGTGGCGAACGCTGCCCTTGCCGGTGATCACCAGCAGGCAGCGTTTTTGCTGCGCGATGCCGTCGCGCAGGAATTTCGACAGGGCGCGCTCGGCATTGGCCAACGTCAGCCCGTGCAGGTCGATGCGCGCTTCCACCGGCAGTTCGCCCCGTTCGAAGCGCTGACGCAGCCGCTTGTCCATCTGCGGCGTCGGCTTGTCAGACTGCCTGCCGTGCGGAAGCGGCGCTTTCTGCTTTGCCTCGGCCGTCGCATAGGCCGCGGCAGGTGCGCCTGCGGGTTTGTAGACTTTGGGCAGTGGCGCCAGCGGCTGCGGCACGACATTCGCCGCTTTCTTCAGCGGACGCGCCGATTGCACCACCTGCTGCCAGACCTCCTGGTCTGGAATCAGCGGCGTCGGTTTGACGGAGGACTTACGGGGTGCCATCCGCGATGAGTACGATATGCAGGCGACGCGGTCCATGGGCGCCGAGCACCGGCACACCTTCGATATCGGCAGTACGCGATGGTCCGGTGACAAAATTCACCGTGCGCGGCCAGTTCTCTGCCGCCGATTTGTCCGCCGTGCCGAGCTTGTCGCGCAGGCGGGCGAAGGCGTCTTCCAGCGAGCCGGTGATCTGGCTCTCCTTCATCACCACGATATGGTGGTCGGGCACGAAATGCAGTGTGGTCGGCGTCGTGGCACTGGAATGCAGCATCAGCGTGCCGGTCTCGGCGATGCCGGCAAAGGCCGGCGTCACGCTGACCAGATCCTGGCTGCGGCCCGGGCCGTAATCGACCTGCAGCATCGGGCGTTCCGACCAGGGCAGGTTTTGCAGCAACGGATCAGGCGCAACGCGGAGCTGTGACGGCAGGTTATGCCGCGCCAGATAATCGGCCACCTTGCCGGGCACATCCTGTTCGGCCGGCACGCTGTCGACCGTGACGGTGAGTGCCTCGACCTTGGCGGTGAACAACGCGACCTGTTCGGCATGCGGAATCTGCGCCCGCTGCGGCACCAGGTTCGGCGTCCGGCGATTGATGCGCTCGGCAACGGCAGCCGGCCGCGCCGGATCGTCGACGGTGTGTTTAAGGCCGGCGCGGAGCGTGGCGAAAATGCGGTCGCGGGAAGTCATTTCGTCACCCCGCTCTTTTGGCCCTTCTTCTTGTACTGGCTCATGAAGGTGCTGCCGGATTGCGGCGCCGGGAAGTCGCGGCCATCGGTCCAGCCGCCCACCAGCGGCAGCGAAGTGAACTTGCCCTTGTCCTTGCCGAGCAGGTTGAGCAGCCCGATGGCAACGCGCGCACCGAGGCGATAGAGCCAGGGGTTTTTCGCGGCAAAGGCCCAGGCCTCGATACCCCAGCGCTGCAAGGGCGGCGTAATCTGCTTTTCATGCGCCTGCTCGCGCCACCAGCGCATGATATCGGGCAGGGGGATGCGCATCGGGCAGACTTCCTCGCATTTGCCGCAGAAGGTGGAGGCATTGGGCAGATGCCGCGCGGTTTCCAGCCCGATCATATGCGGATCGAGCGCGGCACCGATGGGGCCCGGATAGACCCAGCCATAGGCATGGCCGCCGACCGAGTGATAGACCGGGCAGTTGTTCATGCAGGCGCCGCAGCGGATACAGCGCAGCAGCGGCTCCAGTTCCGTGCCGAGCATTTCGCTGCGGCCATTGTCGACCAGCACGACATGGAACTCTTCCGGGCCATCTTTATCCTCGGGCCGTTTCGGACCGCAGGACAGTGTCGTGTAGCAGCTCATCTCCTGGCCGGTGGCCGAGCGCGCCAGGATGCGGAGAATAGTCGAGAGGTCTTCCAGATTGGGAATGACCTTCTCGATGCTGCTGACCGCGATATGCATTTTCGGCAGCGACTGCGTCAGGTCGCCGTTGCCTTCGTTGGTGACGATCACGGTGGCGCCGGTTTCGGCGATCAGGAAGTTCGCACCCGTGATGCCGACATCGGCCTTGAAGTACGTGTCGCGCAACACGCTGCGCGCTTCCGTGACCAGCACCTGCGGTTCGGTGCTGCGCGGTCCGGCCTTCACACCCGGCACATTGGGCAGTTCGTAATCGGGATGATGTTCCTCGAACAGCTCTGCCACCTGTTCGCGCGTCTTGTGCAGGGCCGGCCCGATGATGTGGCTGGGCGGTTCCTGCGCCAGCTGAATGATGTATTCGCCCAGATCGGTCTCGACCGGGGTGATGCCATGTTCCTCGAGGAAGGCATTGAGCCCGATTTCCTCGGTCACCATCGATTTGCCCTTGGTGACCAGCTTGGCGTTGCGCGAGCGGCAGAGCGCCAGGATGGTCTCGCGCGCCTCGCGCGACGTGCGGCACCAGTGCAGCTTGCCGCCGCGCGCGGTCAGCTGCTGCTCGAATTTCTCGAGATAGAGGTCGATATGTTTGAGGACGTGGGTCTTGATCTTCACGCCTTCGTCGCGCAAAGCCTCGAATTCCGGCAATTCGCGCGCGGTTTCCACCCGGCGGCTCGCCATCGGCCCGCCGATGATCTGCATGGCCTTGCGCAGGTTCGGGTCTTTCAGCGCCTTCTTGGCATTGGCTTCGAAATTCTGGGCGGTGATCTGCATGCTCATGGCGTCGCCCTCACTTCTGTTCTTCGCCGATGGCGGGCAGATCTGTCATGCCGGCCAGCACTTCGGCGACATGGCGCACCTGTACGGCGCTGCCCTCGCGTTTCAACTTGCCGGCCATGTTGAGCAGGCAGCCCATATCGCCGGCCAGCAGCAGATCAGCACCGGTGGCAGTGATGTCGGCGGTCTTGCGCGAGACAATATCGGTCGAGACCTCACCGTATTTGACGCAGAAGGTACCGCCGAAGCCGCAGCAGGTCTCCGGCGTCTGCATTTCGACGATCTCAAGTCCGCCAATCGAATCCAGCAGCGCGCGAGGCTGACCTTTCACACCGAGTTCGCGCAGGCCGGAGCAGGAATCGTGATAGGTAATCTTCACATCCTGCGGCGCGGTCTGCACGCCCTGCACCTTGAGCACATCGACCAGGAAGCTGGTGAGTTCATGCATGCGGCCGGACAGGTCCTCGGCGCGGCGCTGCCATTCGGAATCGGCCGCGAATAATGCCGGGTAGTGGTCCTTGATCATGCCGCCGCAGGAGCCGCTGGGCGCAACCACATAGTCGTAGTCCTCGAAGGCCTCAATCACCTGTTTCGCGATGGCCGCCGTGTCCTTGCGGTCGCCCGAGTTATAGGCCGGCTGGCCGCAGCAGACCTGCGCCTCCGGCACCTCGACGATGCAGCCGGCATCTTCCATCAGCTTGATCGCGGCGAAGCCGACACTGGGCCGGAACAGGTCGACGAGACAGGTGACGAACAAAGCAACGCGGGGTTTTGCGTCAATCTGGGACATGGACATACCTCGGCTAACTCAGGCCATGGCGGCGCAGGCCGCTGGCAATATGGTGCTGCACGGCGGCGCGCGCAGCGACGGGATCGCGTGCGGCGACAGCTTTGATGATCGCAGCATGTTCGGCTTCGATCTCGACGAGGCGGTTCTGCTCGCGCAGCTGCGACAGTCGCGCCAACTGCATCGCCTCGCGCGCATGGCGACCGACAAAAGCCGCGAAACGCCGCAAGGCCGGATTATGGGCGGCCTCGGCCAGCACATCATGGAAGCGGATGTCTTCGGCCAGGCCGAGCCCGCCTTTGGCAACTGCATCACGCATGGCATCCGAGGCGGCGCGCAAAGCCGTCAGGTCGGCAGCGGTGTGGCGTTCGGCGGCGAGCGCCGCGCAATCGGCCTCTATGAGCGCGCGCAGTTCCAATAAATGTGTGTCGCCCTCGACATCGAGGCGGAAAGCATTGCCGCCGGGGGCCGCCGCGACAAACGCGCCCTTGCCCTGACGCGTCTCGACATAGCCATCCGATTTCAGCCGGGCGATGGCCTCGCGCACCACGGCGCGGCTGACCTCGTGCTGTGCCGCCAGCGCATGTTCGGACGGCAGCCGGTCATGCGGCCGCCAGTCGCCGGCCAGAATGGGCTGCAGCAGGGCCTCCGCAAGGGCATCTACCCGGGAGGGTAGGCGTATATCGGCTTGGACGGTCATAACTTGCCTGACAAGTTAGCCGGATTATCCAATCAGATCTATGTGAGAACCGCTCTCAACTGGGGCCGAAAATCCAGTCCGGCACCAGCAAGACCAGCTCGGGCAGGAAGACCAGCGCCAGTGTGACCACCGAGACCGCGACCAGGAAGGGCAGTGATTCCTTCGTGTAGTCGCCGATGCGGCATTTCAGGATCGAGCAGACCGCATACATGGCCGACCCCACGGGCGGGGTGAAATTGCCGATGGTGGCGACCAGCACGAAGACCAGGCCGAAATGCACCGGATCGACACCGAGATCGCGCACCAGTGGCAGGAAGATCGGCGTCAGCATGATGATCAGCACCGTGCCGTCGATGAAGCAACCGGCCACCAGGATGAACAGCACGATCAGCATCATCACCAGATGCACATTCTGGGTGAGATCGAGCATGCTTTCGGAGATCACTTCGGGCACGCGCTCGAACACGATGCCGTAGCCGAAGATGCCCGACAGCGCGATCAGGAACATCACCGCGCCGACATCGACCAGGCTGCCTTCCAGCGCTTCGGCGAAGCCGGCGCTGTTGAGCTTGCGGTAGATCACCACGCCGATGGTGACGGCATAGATCACGGCGAAGGCGCCGATTTCGGACGGCGTGAACACGCCCATGCGCAACCCGAGCAGCAGGAAGACCGGAAACAACAGCGCCCAGATGCCACCCGAAATCGCCGAGCCGACCTCGCGAACGGTCGGCCGCGCCGCGCGTTCCGGCTGGTAGCCACGACGCTTCGCGGTGACGGCGATGGTGAAGGCGAGCGCCGCCCAGAGCAGCAGAGCCGGCAGGAAACCGGCCGCAAAGAGGCGGCCGATGGAGACCTGGCCGACCGTGCCATAGAGAATGAAGCCGATGCCGGGCGGAATGATCGGCGTGAGCAGTGAACCGAAGGACAGCACGCCGGCGGCATAGCCCTTCGAGAAGCCGCGCTTCAGCATCTGGTCGCCCAGCATGCGGGTCTGCATAGCCGCATCGGCGATACACGAGCCGGAAACACCGCCCATCAGGGCGGCCAGCGCTATCGAGACCTGCGCAATGCCGCCGCGCAGCCGCCCGGTCAGCACGGCGGCCAGATTGAGCAGCTGCTCGGTGATGCCGGTCTTGTTCATGAAGTTGCCGGCCATGATGAACAGCGGCACGGCGAGCAGCGCGAAATTCTGCGTCTGCGTCACGGTGAGCTGGATCGGAATGGTGGACGGCAGTTCGGGATGCTGCAGGAAGAACAGCGCGCCGGAAATGCCGATGGCGAAGGCCACCGGCATGCCCATCAGAATGAAAACGGCAAAGGCAATCGCGACCAGCAGCATGACGGCCTCAGGCGTCGATGGTCACAGCGGCGGACTGCGGAGCCTGCCCACGCCATTCATCGCGTATTTTCAGGATCGTGGTGATCAGCAGCAGTAATCCGCCGACCGACAGGCTCATCGTCACCCAGGAATAGCTGATTTCCGGGATGCCCTGGAAACTGCGCGCCCGGCTGGTCCAGGACAGCCAGGTGCCGTAGACCGCGAGATAGGCGAGGAAGACGCTGATGATGGCGTAGTTGATATAGCGGCAGGCGGCCTGCGCCTTCGGCGGCAGGCGGTCGGTCAGCAGTTCGACCGACATCAGGCTGTTGCGGCGCCAGGCGATATCGGCGCAGAGGAAACACGACCAGGCGAACAAAGCGGTCGCCATGTCGCCGGCCCAGTTGAGCGGATGGCCCAACATGCGGCCGACGCCGCCGGCAAAAATCAGCACCACCATCAGGACCAGGAACAACCCGGCAATCCAGACCTCGACCCGGCACAGGCCGTCGTAAAATGTCTTCATGCCCGATTCCCTGATCCTGACGGTAATGACTCTACGCGTTACTTGCCGATTTCCTTATGCACGGCCTTCTTGGCATCGAGGATATTCAGCACCTCGTAGGCCTTTTCGCCGGCCTTGCGGAAGGCATCGAGATTGACGTCTTCCACGATGGTCATGCCGCGGCCCTTCAGCTGCTGCTCGACCTCGCCTTCGAGACGGAAAATCTCTTTCGAGGTCGCCTCGCCGGCCTTGTCGGCTTCTTCCAGCAGCGCGGTCTGATAGTCCTTCGGCAGGCTGTCGAACCACTTGGCGCTGACCACTTCGAAGTTGATCAGCATGATATGCCTGGTCTCGTTGGCGAATTTCAGCACTTCATAGAAGCGCCCGCCCGGAATGTTGTTGTAGACCAGCTCGACGCCGTCGATGGCGCGCTGCTGCAGGCCCGGATACATGTCGCCAAAGCCCATCGCTACCGGCGTGGCGCCAAGCGCGCGGATCGATTCCTGCCAGATCGGGGCGGGAGGCGTGCGGATGCGCAGGCCCTTCAGGTCATCGGGGGTCTTCACCGGTTTGTTGGTGAAGAAATGGCGATAGCCCTGCACCCAGCTGAAAGACACGACCTTGAGGCCATGCTTGCTGGCCAGTTCCTCCTGCCATTTGATCACGGTCGGCGCCTTGCGCAGCTTGGCGACGTCTTCCAGCGTCTCAACGAAATACGGCCCGTTCATCACGGCAATGCCGGGGACGTAATTACCCATACGCGCAGAATCGGTGTTCTGACCGAGATTGGCGCCCTGGCGGATCTGCTCGATGATGTCTTCTTCCTTGCCGAGCTGCGAGGAATGGAAGACGTCGATCTTCAGGCCGCCATTGGTGCGCGCCTCGACCGCCTTCGACCACGCCAAGAAACCCTCGTGGAAAGGCTCCTTCGGGCCGAGCACATGATTGAATTTCAGATTGAACTTCTGCTGCGCCTCGGCCGGCAGGGCGGCGAAGAGAGCAAGGCCGGCGCAGAGCGCCAGGCTGGATTTCAGGATGGTCTTTGCGATGGTCATCTGCCTCTCCCGGACGGATAGGCGGCGCGATCGCCGGATTGCTCTCCGGCTTGAACGGCCGCCTGCGGTTTGCGTTTCCTCGAACTCTTCACTGGTGCGCACTTGAGCGGCGCCCTGCGAACTGGTATATCAGACACCACACACTAGGCACAAGACCATAATCGGGTCTGCCGCCCGGCCGCACAATTCAACTTTCGGCGGGTCACCTTTCGGCAGGCACGGGTAAGAATTGCGGGCGGAATGAAGCTGATACGGCCGAAATCGCTGAAGGAGCTGGTGGTCGAGGAGATGCGGACCCGCATCATCGACGGTCGCCTGCGGCTGGGCGCCGGTCTGTCGGAAAACACGCTGGCCGCCGAGCTGGGTATTTCCAAGACGCCGGTGCGCGAGGCTTTGCAGCAGCTCAAGCTGGAGGGCCTGGTCGAAGTGCAGCCGCAGCGCGGCACATATGTCTTCCGTCTCGCGCCCGAACAGGTGGTGGCGATTTCGGAACTGCGCGAGGTGCTGGAGATCGCCGCGGTTGCTGCCGCGATCGCACGCCACCACGATGCGCTGGTCTCGCGCATGACGCGGATTCTGGATGGCATGAAAGCCGCCTTCGATGCCGACGACAATGTCGCCTATCGCACGCTGGATGGCGAATACCACGAAGCGATCATCGAACTCTGCGGCAATCCCTATATCAGTTCGGCCTACAGCCTGATCGGTTTCCGCATCCAAGCGCTGCGCTCGCGCCTGTCGCATGAAGCCTCGCTGAACAAACTCTCGATCAAGGACCACCGCGAGATGCTGAAGCTGGTGAAAGCGCGCGACGTGCCGGCCCTGCAGGCGCTGATGCGCGGCCATATCACCCAGACCAAGCAATCCTATCTCGACGTGCTGGAGCGCCGGGATTTTATCAGTGACGAGCAGGAGAAAGCGTCTTGAGCACCGCGAGCGCAGTCGCACAGCCTGAAGCCATGTCCTTCGACCTCAGCGGTAAACATGCCGTGGTGATCGGCGGCGGCAGCGGCATTGGCCGCGCGATTGCCGAAGGCCTGGGGAAAGCCGGCGCAAGGCTGACCCTGGCCGGTCGTCGCCGCGAGGTGCTGGAAGATGCCGCTGTGGCCTTCGGCAAGGCCGGCATCGCCGCCGGCGTGGATGCGGTGGATGCCAATGACATGGCGCAGCTGGCCGCCTTTGCGGCGCGCGCGCAAAAGACCGCGCCGGTCGATATTCTTGTGAATGCGCAGGGCGTGATGACGCTGAAACCCGCCGAGGAGTTCACACCAGACGACTTCGACCGCATCATGACCACCAATGCGAAGAGCGTGTTCTTCGCCTGCCAGGAATTCGGCAAGCAGATGCTGAGCCGCGGGCGGGGCAGCATCGTCAATATCGCATCCCTGGCCTCGTTCCGGGGCTTTGCGCGCAACGCCGTCTACTGCGTCAGCAAGCATGGTGTGGTGGCACTGACCGAGACGCTGGCGTCTGAATGGGCCTCGCGCGGCGTGCGGGTGAATGCGATTGCCCCGGGCTTCTTCGTCACGGACCTGAACCGCGATACGCTGGTGGACGAACGCCGCAACAAGGCAGAAAGCCGCACGCCGATGGGCCGGCTGGGCGAAACCTCCGAACTGGCCGGTGCCGCAGTTTTCTTAAGTTCGCCGGCGGCGTCCTACGTCACCGGCGCCACCATCCCGGTCGATGGCGGCTTCCTCGCGGCGGGGATGTAATTACTCCGGTTTGATCTGCTGATTGGGCAGCGTGCTGTCGCCGGACCCGAGCGGACGCTGCATGAAAACTGAGTCAACCCAGCGGCCATGTTTGAAGCCGATCGAGGGCAGCGTCCCGACCACGCGAAAGCCCAGCGTGGCATGCAGCGCGATTGAGCCGGTATTCTGCGTGTCACCGATCACCGCCACCATCTGGCGATAGCCCAGCGCCGCGCAGCGCGCCATCAGGCTTTCCAGCAGCGCGCGGCCGATGCCTTTGCGCGGTGCATCCGGCGAAACGTAAATCGAATCCTCGACCGAGAAGCGATAAGCGATGCGCGGGCGATAGGCACTGGCATAGGCATAGCCGACGACGCGGTCCTCCAGTTCGGCCACGAGATAGGGGAAATCCTTGGCCAGGATATCGCCGCGCCGGCGCGCCATCTCGGTGCTATCGGGCGGCACTTCCTCGAAGCTGCCGAAGCCATGCAGCACATGATGGCCGTAGATCGCCGCGATGGAGGGAATATCGCGCTCTTCCGAAGGACGGATGATCAGGGGGTTTGCGGACATGACGGGCCTGGATTTGTCAGGTGTTGGTGCCGCACTATGCCACGCTGCGGCCGGGGGCGGAATCCGCCAGAGCGTCCGGTTTATCGAAAGCACTGATCGGACTGGCATATCCGGATTTTCACTTGTCCGGCGCCGGTCGTCGACCCAGAGTTGCGCCATGACCGACCCCGCTGCCCCGCTGGATGCCGCCAGCCTGCGCTTCAACGCCACCGGCGCGGCGGACGGGCCCGAGCCGCAATCGCCGGCCCTGCTGGCGCTGCTGCGGTACTGGCAATCGAAATGCAAAGCTGATGGCCGCCTGCCCGGCCGCAGCGATCTCGACCCGCTCGAACTGCGTACCCTGCTGCCGCATATCTACCTGATCGACGTGCTGCCTGGTACAGTGCCGGATCGCTGGCGCTTCCGTGTGCGCCTACTGGGCGAGAAGCATGTCGAGGTCTATGGACCAGGAATGGTCGGCAAGGTGATCGATGATGTGTTCCCGCCCGCCGTGGCCGCCGAGTTCAACCGGCTTTATGCCACCGTGGTGCGGCGCCGCGGGCCGGTGGTGAATCGTGGCCGGGTCAGCTGGCTCCGCAACAAGGAATGGCTGGAATATGAGGGGATGCATGCGCCGCTGGCCAGCGATGGCGTGACCATCGACTGCATTTTCGGCACCGGCGCGTTTGTTGGTCTAGACTAAGAGGTGGCGACCAGTTTGGTTGCCACAGCCTTGGGCAGCAGCAGCCAGGTTCGGCCAGGATGCTTCATGCGGCCGGCGATGTTTTCCGCCTGCGCGCCCGCACCCCAGAAGACATCGCCACGCACCGCGCCGCGGATCGCACCGCCGGTATCCTGCGCCACCATCAGGCGCTGGAACGGCACGGCCTCGGCTCCGGTTTCTGTCGGCCGCGTTGCATCCAGCCAGACCGGCAGGCCGAGCGCGAAATGGCTGCGGTCGACCGCCAGGCTGCGACCCGGCACCAAAGCCACGCCCTGCGCGCCGGGCGGACCATCTAGATCGTCCTTCGGCGCCGGCAGTTCGCGGAAAAACACATAGGACGGATTCTGCCGCAGCAATTCGGGTGCCGCCGCGGGATTGGCGCGCAGCCAGGCGCGGATCGCCTGCATCGAGACGTCTTCGCGGGTCAGCGTGCCGCGATCGATCATCACGCGGCCGATGGCCACGTAAGGGTGGCCGTTCTGCGCCGCGAAACCCACGCGCAGTTTCTGGCCGCTGTCGAGCTGCACCAGGCCAGACCCCTGCACCTGCAGGAAGAAGGCATCCGAGGCATCATCGAGCCAGACGATTTCCAGATTCTTGTTGTTGAGCGCGCCGGCATCGATCTGGCCGCGATCCTCGTAAGGCCGCAGGCGACCGTCGCGCACGCGGCCAGCGATGCGCTGGCCTTTCAATGTGTCACGGAATTCGCCGAGATCGACCTGCACCAGATCGGGCGGCTGGCGATACAGCGGCGTGGTATAGGTGCCCTGTTTCTGGCGGCTGCCGCGCACCAGCGGCTCGTAATAACCGGTGAAAAGCCCTTCCGGCTTGCCGTCGCCGATCACGGCGACCGGCTGCAATTCGCTTTCGATCAGACGGCGTAAGGCCGCATCGTCGCCCTGCGGCAGGGCCGTCAGTGCCGTGCAGAATGGCTTCCAGTCGTTCCCGGTCCCGTAGCGATCGTAGCTGTCAAGGCCGCGCTCGTTGCGCGGCGTCATACGGGCGCAGGACCGCGCCAAAGCAGGCAGCGCCTCGGCCACGCGGTCAGCATGATAGCCGGGCAGATCCGCGAAGCGGACGGGCAGGAAAGCGATGGCCGGCGGCGGCGGTGGTGGCGCCTTGGGGGCGCAAGCCGCGACAGTCAGCAGAAGAATGAGGGCAAGACTGCGCCGCACGCTGTTCGCGGCCTCAATTCGGCGCGGAGGTCGCGATCAGGGTCCAGTTCGGATCGCGCGAGCGGGTGTCGCGCGCAAAGGTCCAGATATCGGTGACCTGGTCGACGCTGTTGGCATGGCCGCCGATCACATGGCCCTGGGCATCCTTGGTGACGCTGATCAGCTCGGACTCGAACTTGATGGTCACTTCGGCGATGCGATTGTTGACCTGGGTTTCGATGATGGTCGCGCCACGCAGGCCGACAAAGGTGGTTTCCATATGCTCGCCGCGCTGGGCGCGCTCGTCGATGGCACCGGCGAAATCGTTGAAAACCTCGCGCGACAGCAGCGGTCGCAGCGTCTCCTTGTCACCGGCGGCAAAAGCCGTCACCACCATTTCATAGGCCGCCTTGGCGCCGCCGACGAATTCAGCGGCATCGAAATCAGGGTCGGCGGCGCGCAGCGGTGCCAGCACGGCTTCCTGGGCCGGATCGATGGGGGCAGCCTCCGGCGCATCGCGCCGCGGCAGGGCGACAACATTGTCCTCGGCGCTCTCGCCGTCCTTGGCGGCGCCGTCCTTGTCAGCAAAGCCCGGGCGACGACGCTTCTGCTCATGCCCGGTGCGCTGGCCCAGCACGGCGCGCAGGCGCAACGCGATGAAGCCGGCAATCGCGCCGAGCAGGAGAATGTCGAGAAACTGGAAACCGTCGCCCATCGTATGCCTGATGCCCTGTTTTGTGGAATTTTACCCCCGCTGACCGGGGCGGTCCAGCCATGCCAGCCCCCGGAAGCAGTCCTATGCTGCGGAAATAAGGGCAAATCATGGCAATACAAGCGGTAGACTCGCGTTTCCGTTGCGTCTGCGAGGCGCCGGATGGCGTCGCGGGGCCCACCGCCTTGTCGATATCCGCCAAAGCATGCTAGGGACAGCCCGCCCTTTACGCGATACAGGGACTGCGGCCTGCAGTCCGATCCAGACGGAAAGACACCACCGGCCATGACCGACACCGCCAATCCGCCGCCGGGTTTCGACCCCAACGCCGCCCCGCATTACGGCCTGACCGCGCAATATACCAAGGACCTCTCGTTCGAGCATCCGATGGCGCCGCGCACCTTCAGCATGCAGGGCGCGCCGCAGATCTCGGTCAATGTCGGCACCTCGGCCGAACGCATGAACGACACGCTGTTCGAAGTCACGCTGCGCATCCTGTGTGAAGCCAAGCACGGCGAGGAAGTCGCCTTCGTGGTCGACCTGCACTATGCCGGCCTGTTCACCCTGGCCAATATTCCGCCCGAACATGTCGAGCCGCTGTTGCTGGTGGAGTCGCCGCGCCTGCTCTTCCCGTTTGCCCGCCGCATCGTCGCCGATGCAACCCGCGACGGCGGCATGCCGCCGCTGATGCTCGACCCGATCGACTTCATGCAGCAGTTCCAGCGCAGCAAGCAGGCCGAAGCGCAGGCTGGCAACGCGTAAGCGGCTCGCAGATTTGTATTCGGAAAAGCCGGGCCATGATGCCCGGCTTTTTTCTTGATCTGACCAACATGCACCGGCACTCTCGCCGGGCTTGGGCAAACCGGTAATTCGTGGGAGGCAGGGTGGAACCGTCGCTCGACGACCTCATTCAGGCGTCGTCCTACCCACGTCTGATCGGCGCGGACTTCCTGGGTCGCTGCGCGCCGCCGATCCGCCGCATCTGGGAGTACTGGAACAGCCGCCGCGGTGACAAACCGCTGCCGGGCCGGCGCGACATCGATCCCTTAAGCATTCCCGCCGACCTGTTGCCCGGCATCATGCTGACGGAGGTGCTGCGCGAGCCGCCCTGGCTGCGCTATCGCCTGGTCGGCACCGCGCAGGTCGCCCTGCGCGGTCGCGATCCGACCGGACAGCCGGTGGCAGGCAACTACATGGGCGCGCATCTGGGTGTGAAGCCCGACGAAACGATGCTGAATTACCGCATCGTCATCGAGAAGCGCCTGCCGGTCTACACCTACAATCCGGTGATCGGTATGGGGCCTGATGGCAGTTCGCTACGTCCGACGCCGTTGCGGGCAAACAGCTCGTTGCTGATGCCGCTGTCGAGCGACGGGACGAGCGTCGATATGGTGATGTGTTACAGCGACCTGGAAGCGCCCTAGCTTGGCGGGTGTCTGCCTTGCCATGGCAGTGCGGCGGCGGCAATCTGCGCGCCATGGCTGGACCTGGGAAGGACCATACTTCGCTGGACGATGCGATCCGGGCATCAACGCATCCGCGCATCCTCGGACCGGCTTTCCTCGACCGCTGTTCGCCGCGCGTGCGGCGGATTTACGAATACTGGGATACGTGCCGCGGCAACCGCGCCATGCCGACGCGGCGTGATATCGATCCACTGAACATTCCGCGCGATCTTCTGCCCGGCATTGTGCTGACCGAAGTGCTGCGCGAGCCGCCCTGGCTGCGCTATCGCCTGGTCGGCACCGCGCAGGTCGCTTTGCGCGGCCGTGATCCGACCGGTCAGCCGGTGGATGGCAATTATCTCGGCGCCCATCAGGGCCTGCCGGGCGACAATGTGATCCTGAACTATCGCATCGTCATCGAGAAGAAGACGGTGGTCTATGTTTATAATCCGCTGCCGGGCCCGGCGCCGGATGGCAGTTCGCTGACCCAGCGCGCTGTGCGCGGCAACGGCACGGTGCTGATGCCGCTCTCCGGCGATGGCGAGCGCGTCGATACCGTGTTCTGCTTCAGCGATCTCGAGCAGCCCTGATCAGGCCTTCCGGGGCACGGGCAGGCCGATGGCCGCCAGCAGGCGGTCCAGTTCGATCGGTTTGGCAAGGATGGCATCGAAACCGGCCACCTCGTAGCGCGCCAGCGCCTCGGGCACCACATCCGCGGTCAGCGCAATGATGCGCTGCTGCCTGCCGCGCAGCAGGCCACGCAGCCGGCGATGCGTTTCGATGCCGTCCATGTCGGGCATATGGATGTCGAGCAGCACGACATCGAAATCCTCATGCTCCGCCGCCAGCAGGGCGGCTGCGCCGCTATCCACCATCACCAGCTTTTCGCAGAGCGATTTGAGCAGGGTTTCGACGACGCGGCGATTGACGTGATTGTCGTCCACACACAGCACGCGCGGCCGCCGGCTGCGATAATCCGTATTGGCGGGAACCAGCTGCAGTGGAATATCTTCCTCTTCGCCCAGCTCAGCAGGAATCTCGAACCAGAACAGCGAGCCGCGGCCCTGTTCGCTTTTGCAGTCGATCTCGCCGCCCAGCAGCTGGCAGAGCCGGCGGCAGATCGCCAGCCCCAGCCCGGTGCCGCCAAAGCGCCGCGAGGTGGAGGCGTCTTCCTGCGAAAAGCGCTCGAAGATCGAGTTCAGCGCCGCCTGCGAAATACCCGGGCCGGTATCCTCGATCTCGAAACGCACGCCGGCGACACCGTTGCCCAGGGTCACCGGCCTGACGCGCAGTGTGACATGCCCCTGCGAGGTGAATTTCACCGCGTTGCCGACCAGGTTGACCAAAATCTGGCGCAGGCGTACCGGATCGCTTTCGATGCCGGTCGGGGCATCGGGATCGATCTCGACGCGCAAGCTGAGCTTTTTCTGCGCGCAGGCCGAGGCAAACAGCGCGGACATCGAGTCCATCAGGGTGCGCAGGCGGATCGCGCTGGGCGCAACTTTCATCTTGCCGGCTTCAAGGCGCGAATAGTCGAGAATGTCGTTGATGATGCCGAGCAGGCTTTCGGCCGATTCCCGGATCACGCCGACATAGTCGCGCGTGGTGGCATCCAGCGGCATGTTTTCCAGCGCCTGCGCCATGCCGAGCACGCCGTTCATCGGCGTGCGGATTTCATGACTCATGGTGGCGAGGAATTCGCTTTTCACCGTGGCGAGTTTTTCCGCGCGCGCCGTCTGTTCCTGCAGATCGATATTCAGCACGGCCAGCATACGGGCGCGGCTTTCGCGATCGGCCAGGACAAGCAGGCCGATCGCCAGCGCAACAATGCCGCTGAGCATGACCAGCAGCGAGATCGCGCTGATGATGGTGGCAAGCGAGCGCCAGTTGTCGATGCCATGTTCCAGCGAACGCGAGGTGGACAGCACGAGCTGGTCGCCAAACAGGCGGCGGGCCACGGCGATGCGCGCCTCGCCGGTGAAGATATTGGTGAAGACGCCGCTATGCTCGCGCTGGTCGCTCATGCGGAGGGCTTCATAGAGATCGGCGCGGATCTGTTTACCGATATCCTGCTCGCGCCAGGGTGAGCGCGCGATCATCACGAAGTCGTGGTTCAGCAGCGTGACATAGTCGCCATCGGCCACTACGCTTTCAAAAGATTTTTCATAGGCGCGAGGATCGAGGATCGCGCCGATAACGCCCTTCAGGCGACCGTCGGCATCGCGCACCGCCAAGTTCAGGTTGATCTGCCAGTTGCCGTCGATGCTGTTCCGACTCGGACCGGTGAAGAGGACACGGAGACCAGGATCGTTGCGCAGCCGCTGGAAGCTTTCGGTGTTGGCGACGTTGTAGGCCGGAGTGGGATAAGCGCGGGACGAGAACAGACCCTTGCCGGTGCCGTCCGACACGCCGATCGCCCGCACATAGACCAGCTGTTCTTCCAGCCGCTTCAGCGCGTCATGCATCATTTTGGCGTCACCGCCATGCTGCTGCCAGAGCAGTTCGATCTTCTCGAGCGCAAACTGAACGCTCAGCAGCGAGTTTTCGATTTCCTGGGCGCGGATTTCGCCCTGGCGCTCAATGTCGCTGGTTTCTTCCGCGATGGCCGCCTGACGCAGTGTCGTATAGACGTAATGATTGAGCCCGATCAGCGGCAGCATGATCGTGCCGGCATAGACGACGCAGAAGAGAATGGCGCGACGCATCGGCGGTTTGAGCCCGTTGGGTTCAGTTGGGAAGGGCGCAGTACATGGCTGCACCCTAGTTTCGCTTTTTTCCGCGGGAAACTTGCCTTGCGGTAAGGTTATCGGAAAATTACCCGCCGGAGGGTCGCCTTTGGGGCCGTACGAGCTGCCTCACTCCGTCTTAAGCCAGAGGGCGTCTTTCAGCTTGGCGACGAAAGCCGCATGGGCAGCGAGTTCCTCTGCGCTGGCCGCATGCGGCCGCACCGGCCGGGCCGGGCCGCGCGGGCTCTGAGACGCCAGAATGGTTTCACCGGACTCCGAACCGACCAGACCCAGGCCCTGCTGGCGACCGCCGATCAGCTCGAGATAGACCTCGGCCAGCAGCTCGGCATCGAGCAGGGCGCCGTGCTTGATGCGGGCGGAATTGTCGATGTTGAAGCGTTTGCACAGCGCATCGAGGCTGGCCTGGGCGCCGGGGAATTTCTGCCGCGCCAGCCGCACCGTGTCGATGGCGCGCTCCATGGCGATATGCGGAAAGCCCTCCAGCCGCGCCAGTTCGGCATTGAGAAAGCCAAGATCGAACTGCGCATTGTGGATCACCAGCGGGTCCTCGCCGATGAAGTCGCAGAAGTCCTGCGCCACTTTGGCGAAGACCGGCTTGTCCCTGAGGAATTCATCCGACAGGCCATGGACCTTGAAGGCATCTTCCGGCATGGCGCGTTCCGGGTTGATGTAGACGTGATAATGCCGGCCGGTGGGAATATGGTTGACCAGTTCGATACAGCCGATTTCGACCAGGCGGTCGCCCTCGTTGGCCTTGAAGCCGGTGGTTTCAGTGTCGAGCACGATCTCGCGCATGTCAGGTCTTCCGCAATGTTTCGATCAATGACGCCACCTGCGCATCCGTCTCGGCCAGGCTGACGCCGGTATCGATGACGTAATCGGCGCGGGCGCGTTTTTCCGCATCCGGCATCTGGTTTGAGAGAATCCCGGCAAGCTTCTGTTCGGTCATGCCCGGCCGCGCCAACGCACGTTCGCGCTGCACGGTTTCCGGCGCACTGACCACCACGATGGCATCGAGCTGTTTCGCGCTGCTGCCCTCCAGCAACATCTGGATTTCCAGCACGGCCATATCCGCGCCGCCGGCTTCTGCCATGCGCAGAAAATCTTCGCGCAGGCGTCCGACCAGCGGATGCACGATGGTTTCGAGTTTTTTGAGTTCCGCCGGCTTGCCGACCACAGCGGCCGACAGCGCGGCACGATCCACCGCGCCGTCTTTCACCGTGCCGGGAAACGCCGCGCCGACCGGTTCGACCGCGGCGCCGCCCCGGGCATAAAGCTGATGCACGGCGGCATCGGCATCGAAAACTGGAATGCCGCGCGCGGCGAACATCTTCGCCACCGTGGTCTTACCCATGCCGATGGAGCCGGTAAGGCCGATCTTCATCATGCTGGCAGCACCGTGACGTCGTATTCGGCGAGATGTTTGTCGCCAGTCACCAGGATCAGGTTTTCGACACGCGCCTGCGCCACCAGCATGCGGTCGAAAGGGTCGCGATGCAGCTGCGGCAACCGTGAAACTTCGCGAGCATGTTCCATCTGGATTGGCAGGAGGGCAGCCCCCATGCGAGGCAAATAATCTTCCCAGTCCAGTTGAGGCGTCAGTTTGCCCGTTCCCACCTTGATGCCGATCTCCCACAGGCTGGCGATGCTGACGAACAGATCATTCTGTTCATCCGCCAGCAGAGTCCGGGTTGCGAGGGTCAGCCGCGACGTATCGTCCAGAGCCCAGAGGAAGGCATGGGTGTCGAGCAGCAGTCTCACACATCACCGTCCGGGAAAATCCGGCTGTTGGTGAAGTCACGTTCGATCTCGGCATCCGCCTGATCGTAGTCGGGGGCGAATTGGATCTGGCCCTTCAGGAATCCGAACTGACGCTTCGGTTTACCGGCCTGCGCGACCGGCACGAGTGCCACCGCCGGCTTTCCCGCCCGCGAGATCACGACATTCTCGCCCCGCTCCGCCGCTTCGATCAGCTTGGAGAGGGTGGTTTTGGCTTCGTGGATATTGACCTGAATTTTCATTGGCTTAGCACTTAGCTTAGCTAATCTGTTAGAGTTAGCTTAGCTAAGTTAGCTAACTTCTTCAAGCCAAGAGATTGCCATCATGCCAGGACTGCGGCGCGCAGTTCCGGCGTCACCTCGGGGGCAATACCGAACCAGGCCTCGAAGCCGGGCCGGCCCTGGTGCAGCAGCATGCCAAGCCCGTCGACCACCGGGTTGCCGCGCGCCCGCGCGGCAGCCAGCAGCCCGGTTTCCAGCGGGGTATAGACGATGTCATTGACCAGCGCTGTCACCGGCAGGTCGTCCAGCGGCAATTCAAGACCTGGCTGGCCGCCCATGCCGAGACTGGTTGTATTGACCAGCAGGCCGGCGCCGGCCAGCGCGCCGGCGCGTTCGTCCCAGTCGACGACCTGTATGCGGTTGCCGAATTCGGCCGCCAGGGCTTCGGCCTTTTCGCGGCTGCGGTTGGTCAGGCGCAGTTCGGGCGTCCCGGCATCCAGCAATGCCACGATGATGGCGCGCGAGGCACCGCCGGCGCCCAGCACCACGGCCGGCCCATTCGCCGCACGCCACATCTTCGGCGCATCGGCGCGCAGCGAGGCGAGGAAGCCGAAGGCATCGGTGTTGCTGCCATGTAGGCTGCCATCGGCGCGCACCACGATGGTGTTGACCGCGCCGATACGCTGGGCCACCGGATCGATCTCGGCCAGATAGGGCAGCACGGCGACCTTGTTGGGAATGGTGACATTCACGCCGCGAAAGCCGGGCACTTTCGACAGTGCCTCGAGAAACGCGCCGACATCCTCGGGGGGCACCGGCAGCTTGTCATAGCGACCACTCAGGCCGTATTGCGCCAGCCAGAAGCCATGCAGTTTCGGCGAACGCGAATGATCGACCGGCCAGCCGATCACGCCGGCGCGCGGCAGGATATCGTCTTCGGTGTCGAATACTGTCATGCGCGCAACACTTTATTCTCGCGCAGGATATCGAGCAGTGGCAGCAGCGGCAGGCCAAGGATGGTGAAATGATCGCCCTGGATGCGGCTGAACAGCTGCGCGCCCAGTCCTTCGAGCTGATAGCAGCCTACGCAGGACAGCACGGCTTCGCCGGCCTGCGCCAGATAGGCATCGAGGAATGCGTCGCTGAAATCGCGCATGGTCAGCCGCGCGGTTTCCGCATGACGCCAGATCACGCTGCCGCCACGCGCCAGTACCACGGCGCTGACCAACTCATGCGTTTTGCCGCGCAGGGATTGCAATTGCTCGCGCGCGTTGCTCATGTCGGTCGGCTTGTCGTACCAGCGGCCGTCGCAGGCCACCATGGAATCCGCCGCGATGATAAAATCCGCCGGCTCCGCCGTGCTGATGCGATGCGCCTTCAGCTCGGCCAGCGCGGTGGCGGCATCGCGCAGCGAGACGCCGTCGCTTTTCAGCGACAGCTTGATTTCCTCTTCATCTATCCGCGCCGGCTTGACGTCGAAATCAAGCCCGGCATTGCGCAGCATGGTCGCGCGCGATGTGCTGGCTGAGGCAAGAATCAGGCTCACGACGCCATACTCACGTCTGGGGCCCGTCAAAGCCGAGATCCTGCTGCTTGCGCTGCTCCTCACGGCGATTATGTAGATTGAGAATGGCTGCGGCGGTTTCCTCGATGGAGCGACGCGTCACATCGATGATCGGCCAGTTATGTTTGGCGCAGAGCTTGCGCGCGATCATCAGTTCTTCCTTGATCCGCTCGTCATCGACATAGGCCGTCTCGGTATTCTGGTTCATCGAAATCAGACGGCTGCGCCGGATCGAGACCAGCCGGTCGGGTGAAGCCGTCAAACCCACCACCAGCGGATTTTTCAGCGTTTCCACTTCGGGCGGAATGATCAGGCCCGGCACGATAGGCACATTCGCGGTCTTCAGGCCGCGATTTGCCAGATAAATCGAGGTCGGGGTTTTCGAGGTGCGCGACACGCCGACCAGTACGATATCGGCCTTGTCGAGGTCTTCGAGATGCTGGCCATCGTCATGCGCGATGGTGAAATGCATGGCATCGATGCGGTGGAAATATTCCGCATCCATTTCATGCTGCCGGCCGGGCAGGTTAACTGCCTTCTCGCCGAGATATTTGCCAAACGCCATGATGACCGGATCGAGCACCGGCACGATGGGGAGTTTGGCCTTGGCGCAGCCCTTGACCAGAATTTCACGCAATTCCTGATCGACGATGGTGAACAGCACAAGGCCGCCCATGGCCGCGATGGCCTCGACCACGCGTTCCATCTGCAGCGGCTTGCGCACCAGCGCCCAGGTATGGGTTTCGACCTCTTCCTGTGATTTCTGGAACTGCACCAGTGCCGCCTTGGCCACCGATTTCAGCGTTTCGCCGGTGGCGTCGGAGACCAGATGGATATGCGGCCGGGCGGTTTTCGGCATCAGCGGGGCACCGGGGAACGGAGGTGAATCATGGGGATAAAGGGTATAAGCGGGTGGTTTTCCCCAATCCGATCAATTTCATGCCCGGAAGCTCGATTCCTTGCAACCGGCCAGCCCCATCGGGATCGATTTTGTGACGCCCCTGTGAAAAGCGGGGAGGAAATGCAATTCCGCCACAATGCTTACCCATCCACATTATCCCCACATTCCCCAATCAGGAACTGGCGGCTTCCGATAAGGGTTTTGACGCGCTTTATCCCCGACCGGGCCAAAACCAGCCATCAAAGTGATCTTCGGGACAGAATCCGGGACCGGTGCTGTACAGGCAGTTATCCCCGCCACTCACCGCACATACCTCAACCACTATCTCTTTTAATTTAAACTAAAATAGAAGAGGAATAAGGCCATGAGCCCAGTTCCTCCGGCCCCTCTCATGGGGCAATTAGGCAAACAGCCGACCAAACCGTTGCTGCGAACCCTCGCCGGTCTGCCCAGCGCGCGCCCGCCGCTCTGGCTGATGCGCCAGGCGGGGCGGTACCTGCCCGAGTACCGCCAGACTAGGTTCGAGGCCGGCAGCTTCCTGCAGCTCTGCTATGACCCTGTGCGGGCCGCGGAAGTGACCCTGCAGCCGATCCGGCGCTTCGGCTTCGATGCCGCGATCCTGTTCGCCGATATTCTGCTGATCTGCCAGGCGCTGGGCCAGCATCTGGAGTTTCGCGAAAACGAGGGCCCGGTGCTGGAGCCGATCCGCACCTCGGGCGAACTGACCCGGCTGAATCCCAATGGCATTCACAAGACGCTGGACCCGGTCTACGAGGCCGTCGGACGCATCAAGGCTGACCTGCCCCCCAGCTGCACCCTGATCGGCTTTGCCGGCGCCCCCTGGACGGTAGCGACCTACATGCTGGAAGGCAAAGGGTCGAAGGATTACCCCGCCGCCAAGACCTGGGCCTTTGGCAATCCGGTCGGGCTCGACCAGCTGATGGAGATCCTGGTCGAGGCCACCGTGGCCTATCTCGACAAGCAGGTGCAGGCCGGCGCCGAAGTCGTGCAGCTGTTCGACACCTGGGCCGGCGTGCTGCCGGAACAGCAATTCCGCCGCTTCTGCATCGAGCCGGTGCGAAAGATCATCGCCGCGCTGAAGGCGAAATATCCCACCCTGCCGGTGATCGCGTTTCCGCGCGGCGCCGGCACCATGTACGAAGGTTATGCCGCCGCCACCGGCGCCGATGCGCTCGGGCTCGACTACACGATGCCGCTCGGCTGGTCGAAGGACCATCTGTGGAGCAAGCATGTCGTGCAGGGCAATCTCGATCCGCGTCTGCTCGTGGTCGGCGGTCCTGCCTTAGCCGAAGGTGTGCATCGCCTGCTCTCCGCCTTCAAGGGCCGCAACCACATCTTCAATCTCGGCCATGGCATCGTGCCGGAAACGCCGGTCCGCCATGTCGAGGAACTGGTGCGGCTGGTGAAAGGCTCCGAAGCGCTGGCCTGATCACATCATCGCCAGATCCTGAATCGCGGCGGCCACCATGCCGGTGCCGACCGCGATCATCAGGATGTCGCCGGCGACGCGGACGTATTTGTAGCCAGAGGGTGGGACGCTCAGACGGATGCTGAGGTCACGCGGCAGGTCATAGAAGATCACGTCGCGCGGCAGCGGATGGCCCATCATCCATTTCTTCGCCTGGCCCGGCGGCATGCAGCCATTGTTCTTTTTGGCGAGGCCCGGGGGGCAGCGGCCGCCCGGCGGGTTTCCGTAATAATCGCGGATCACCATGCGGTCGCTGTCGCTGAAACTGAAATTGATCGAGATGCTGTCTCCGCCGCCGCGATGGGCGCTACCACCACCCTTGCCGCCGCGTTCCTGCTTTTCCTTCTTCGCATGGCCTGGCGGATCGGCCCAGGCGGGCAGGGCAGTGGTGAGGCTGCCCGCGCCAACGGAGAGTGCGATGGCGGCTGCGGCAATGCGGAAAATACGGGGACGGATCATGGCTTGGGTCCGACTGGTTGCAGATGGCAGTGATCCTCCGGAACGATTGCGGCGTATCTTTGTCTCAGAAAGCGCGGAAATATGGTCGCAGGCCGCGCCGGTTCTTTGCCTGCGAAGCAGTCTTATTCTAAGTCTTAGGTCATGACCCAGAAAACAGCGGTGGTTCTTTTCAATCTCGGTGGACCGGACAGCCTGCCGGCCGTGCAGCCGTTCCTGTTCAACCTGTTCAAGGACCCGGCGATCATCCGCCTGCCCAATCCATTCCGCTGGCTGCTGGCCAAACTGATTTCCACGCGGCGCGCGCCGGTGGCGCAGGAGATCTATGCCAAGATGGGCGGCCGTTCGCCGATCCTGCCGCAGACCGAAGCGCAGGCAAAAGCGCTTGAGGCCGCGCTCGGTGGCAATTTCCGTGTCTTCATCGCCATGCGCTACTGGCATCCGTTTTCGGATCAGACCGCGAAGGCCGTGAAGGACTGGGGCGCCGAGCGTGTTGTGCTGCTGCCGCTCTATCCGCAATTCTCAACAACGACCACGGCGTCGTCATTCAGCGACTGGACACGTGCGGCGAAAGATGCAGGCCTGTCTGCGCCGACCGCCAGCATCGGCTGCTACAGCGACGAGGCAGGCTTTGTCGCGGCACAGACGGACCTGCTGCGCCAGGCATTGCCGGCAGCGGAAGCCAAGGGACCGGTGCGGATTCTGTTTTCCGCGCATGGCCTGCCGAAAAAAGTGGTGACGGATGGCGATCCCTATCAGATGCAGGTGGAACGTAGTGTTACAGCCATCCTGAAACAGCTGAACCGGCCCGAGCTCGACAGCAGCATCTGTTACCAGAGCCGTGTCGGACCGCTGGAATGGATCGGCCCGGCCACCGATGCCGAGATCACGCAGGCGGCCAAGGATGGACGGTCCATCGTGGTGGTGCCGGTCGCCTTCGTGTCGGAGCATTCCGAGACGCTGGTGGAACTCGATATCGAATATGCCGAACTGGCGCAGCATAACGGTGCCGCAAGTTACATCCGCGTGCCGACCGTCGGGATCCAGCCGGACTTCATCGCCGGTCTGGCGGGGCTGGTGCGTGGGGCCGCTTTCGACGGCAGGACGCGCTGCGGCACCGGCCCACGGCCCTGCGGCAATGACTGGCGCCGTTGTGCTTGTGTCGCCTGACGCTTAAAACTGCGGCATGCTATACGACTGGCTGAAGGCCCTCCATATCATCTCGATCATCGCCTGGATGGCCGGGATGCTGTATCTGCCGCGATTGTTCGTTTATCACGCCGTCGCGGAGATCGGCTCGAAGGAGTCCGAGACTTTCAAGGTGATGGAGCGCCGGCTGCTGAAGGCGATCATCAACCCCGCGATGATGGCGGCCTGGACCTTTGGCGGCCTCATGGTCTGGCTCGGCCATCACTGGGATCAGCCCTGGTTCTGGGCCAAGATCGCCCTGGTCATGGTCATGCAAGCCGTGCATGGCAAGCTGGTGGCCTGGCAGCGCGATTTCGAAAACGACCGCAACACGCGCAGCCAGCGGTATTACCGTTATGCGAATGAAGTGCCGACCGTGCTGATGATCGGCATCGTCCTGCTGGTGGTGCTGAAACCCTTCCTCTCCTGACAGGTCCTGTCAGCAGAGCATTGTGCTGTAACAATGTTCCTTTTGCGTGCTCATTAACCCGATGGTATGAGACGCCCCAAACCATCCGGCGATGGCCCGCACCTGTCCGGTACCCGTAAGATACCGTTGCGTCAGCGTTTCGTGCCATTGGTCACACAGGATGCGCTTGTCGTCCGTGCGATAGCCGCATAATTCTTCGCGCATGCAAAAAATAAGTGGGGGTCTCCCAATGTCTTTCCGTCAGTTCCGTACCGGCGCCCTGGCCGCCGCCCTGATCAGTGTCGGCTCGCTGGCGCCGACCGCTTTCGCCCAGGGCGGTCCGCAGGGCCCGCCGCCGGTGACGGTGTCCAAGCCGGTCCTGCGCAACATCGTCGAGATGGACGAATATACCGGCCGCTTCGATGCCGCCGCCTATGTTGAGCTGCGCGCCCGCGTCAGTGGCTATCTGGAATCGATCCACTTCCAGGACGGCGCCACGGTGAATGCCGGCGACCTGCTGTTCACCATCGACCGCCGCACCTACCAGGCCGCCTATAACCAGGCCCAGGCCTCGCTGAACACCCGGCAGACCGAGTTCGACCTCGCCAAGCTGGAATTCGAGCGCTACCAGAAACTGACCCAGACTGGCGCCGCCGCGGCTGCCACGCTGGACCAGCGCCGTCAGGCCTTCCTGTCGGCGCAGGCCGGTATTGCCGGTGCCCGCGCCGCCGCCGAGACCGCCCGGCTGAATCTCAGCTTCACCGAAGTGCGCGCGCCAATCTCGGGCCGCATCTCGCGCAAGCTGGTCACCGAGGGCAACCTGGTACGCGAGAACGAGACGCTGCTGACCACCATCGTGCAGCTCGACCCGGTGCATTTCTACTTCGACATCGACGAGCGCTCGTATCTGTCTTACCAGCGCATCGCCAAGAATGGCGGCAACAGCAGCAGTGGTGGCAGTAACGGCCGCGGCCTGAAGGTGTCCGTCATGCTGACCGACGAGAAGGCCTTCACGCATCAGGGTGTGCTCGACTTCACCGACAACCGCGTCGATGCCTCGACCGGCACGATGCGCCTGCGCGCGGTGTTCGAGAACAAGGACCAGTTCCTGACGCCGGGCCTGTTCGGGCGCATCGCGGTGCCGGGCAGCCCGCAGTATCAGGCGGTGATGATCCCTGACGAGGCGATCCTGACCGATCTTGATCGCCGCTATGTCTATATCGTCGGCGATGGCGGCGCGGTGCAGCAGCGCCCAATCCGCACCGGTTCGCGCACCGACAACTATCGCATCGTGCGCGAAGGCCTGAAGGGCGACGAGACCGTCGTGATCAATGGCCTGCAGCGCGTGCGTCTGGGCGGCGGCAAAGTGACGCCGATGCCGGTGGAACTGCCGCAGGTCTGGGGTGGGCTGATGTCGCTGCCGCAGCCGGCGGCGCCCGGCGGCCAGCAGGCGCCCGCCAAGTAATCCGAAGCTTATTCAGTTTTACGCCGCGAGGGCGCCATGAAATTCGGACATTTCTTTGTCGACCGGCCGATCTTTGCCGCCGTGATCTCCATCGTCACGGTTATTCTCGGTGCGATCGCCTTCTTCCAGCTGCCGGTTTCGGAATATCCCGAAATCGCGCCGCCGCAGATCAACGTCACCGCCAGCTATCCCGGTGCCGATGCCGAGACGCTGGCCCGCACGGTGGCGACGCCGATCGAGCAGGAAATCACCGGTATCGAAAACCTGCTCTACATGTCGTCGTATTCCACCGCCGACGGCCTGATGCAGCTGACCGTTACCTTCCGGCCGGGCACTGATCTCGACACCGCGCAGGTGCAGGTGCAGAACCGCGTCACCATTGCCGAGCCGCGTTTGCCGGAAGAAGTGCGCCGCCAGGGCATCCAGACGCGCAAGCAGGCCGGCGACTTCCTCATGGTCGTGCATCTGCTCTCGCCGGATGAGCGCTACGACCAGCTCTACATCGCCAACTACATGCAGCTGCGTATCCGCGACCAGCTGCTGCGGCTGGACGGCGTGGGCAACGTGGTGGTGTTCGGCGGCAGCGAATACGCCATCCGCATCTGGCTCGATCCCAACCGCATGGCCGCCTATGGCCTGTCGGGTTCCGACGTGGTCGCCGCCTTGCAGGCGCAGAATGTGCAGGTCTCCGGCGGTGCGCTGGGCCAGCAGCCTTCGCCCAACGACACGGCGCTGCAGGCGATTGTCACCACGCAGGGCCGTTTCTCGGATGCGCGCCAGTTCCGCGATGTGATCGTCAAGACCAGTTCCGACGGCCGCCTGGTGCGTCTGGATGATGTGGCCCGCGTCGAACTCGGCGCCAAGGACTATAACAGCCGCAGCTATCTCGACGGCAAGACCGCCATCGCCATGGGCGTGTTCCAGCGTCCGGGCACCAACGCGCTGGAAACCTCCACCGCCGTCATCGCCAAGATGGACGAGCTGAAGCAGGACTTCCCCGAAGGCCTGGAATACACCATCATCTACAACCCGACCGAGTTCATCGATGAATCGGTCAACGAAGTGTACAAGACCCTGATCGAGGCGATCATCCTGGTCGCGCTGGTGGTTCTGATCTTCCTGCAGAACTGGCGCGCGGCGCTGATCCCGATCCTCGCCATCCCGGTTTCGCTGGTCGGTACCTTCGCGGTCATGCTGGCCTTTGGCTTCACGCTCAACGTGCTCAGCCTGTTCGGCCTGGTGCTCGCCATCGGCATCGTGGTCGATGACGCCATCGTCGTGGTGGAAAACATCGAGCGCAATATTGCGCTTGGCATGTCGCCCAGAGATGCCGCACATGAAACCATGGACGAGGTCGGCACGGCGGTGATCGCGATTGCCGTGGTTCTGTCGGCGGTGTTCATCCCGACCGCCTTCATCCCCGGCATCACCGGTCAGTTCTACAAGCAGTTCGCGCTCACCATCTCGGTGGCGACGATCCTGTCGGCCTTCAACTCGCTGACCCTGTCGCCGGCCCTGGGTGCCGTGCTGCTGCGCAAGCATGAGGCCGGCCATGAGCCGAAATTCCCGCCGTTCCGCTGGCTGAACTCGGCCGGCAACAAGTTCAATTCCGGCTTCGACAAGATGAGCAACAGCTACGCCCGCGGCGTCAGCCGGATTGTGACCCGGCGCGTGCTGATGCTGGGCGGCTACCTGCTGCTGGTCGGCGCGACCTTCTTCATGTTCCGTACCGTGCCGCCGGGCTTCATCCCGCCGCTGGATCGCGGCTATGCCATCGTCGTCATCCAGCTGCCTGATGGTGCTTCTTTGAGCCGCACCGACGAGGTGACGCAGAAGGCGACCAAGATGATCGAGACCGTGCCGGGCGTGGCGCATGTCGTCGCCATCCCGGGCTTCAACGGCGCGACCTTCACCAATGCGACCAACGCCTCGGTGATGTTCACCCCGTTCACGGCCTTCGAGGAGCGCCTCGGCCAGGGCCTGACCGCGGATGCCATCATCGGCCAGATGATCGGCAAGCTGCAGGGTATCGAGGAAGCCTTCGTCATCGCGGTGCCGCCGCCGGCGGTGCCGGGCATCGGCTCTGGCGGCGGCTTCAAGATGCAGTTGCAGAACCGCACCGGCGACGATGTGCGTCCTATTCTGGCGGCCGCCTACCAGATCATGGGTATGGCGGCGCAGACGCCGGGTGTCACTGGCGTGTTCACCACCTTCTCGGCGGCCTCGCCGCAGGTGTTCCTGAATATCGACCGCGTGAAGGCGCAGATGCTGAACGTGCCGATCGCCAATGTGTTTGAGGCGCTGCAGGTCAATCTCGGCTCGGCCTATGTGAATGACTTCAACGCCTTTGGCCGCATCTTCCAGGTGCGTGCCCAGGCCGATCAGCAGTACCGCCTCAATAACGAGGATATCTCACGCCTGAAGGTGCGCTCGGCCACCGGCGAACTGGTGCCGCTCGGCACCTTGGTCGAGATCAAGGAGACCGCGGGTCCGGACCTGCTGCAGCGCTACAACACCTATGTGTCGGTGCCGCTGCAGGGCAATACGCCGCCGGGCGTGTCGACCGGCCAGTCGCTGGCGATCATGGAAGGACTGGCGAAGCAGGTGCTGCAGCCGGGCCAGAGCTTCGAATGGACGGAAATCGCCCTGCAGGAGCGGTCGACCGGCAACACGGCGACCTATGTCTTCATCCTCGCCGTCGTCTTCGTCTTCCTGGCGCTGGCGGCCCAGTATGAAAGCTGGGTGCTGCCGCTGGCGATCATGCTGATTGTGCCGATGAGCGTGCTGTTCGCCCTGTTCGGCGTCTGGGTCGCCGGCATCGACAACAACGTGCTGGTGCAGATCGGCCTTGTGGTGCTGATCGGCCTGGCGGCGAAGAACGCGATCCTGATCGTGGAATTCGCGCGCCAGCTGGAAGCCGAAGGCAAGTCACCGGCCGATGCGGTGATCGAAGCCTGCCGCCTGCGTCTGCGCCCGATTTTGATGACGGCATTCGCCTTCATCCTCGGCGTGCTGCCGCTGGTGGTCTCGTCGGGCGCCGGTGCGGAAATGCGTCGCGCCCTGGGCACGGCGGTGTTCTCCGGCATGATCGGCGTGACCTTGGTCGGCCTGTTCCTCACCCCGGTCTTCTACGTGGTGCTGCGCGCCTTCGTGTCGGGCCGGGTCTCCAAAGGCCAGAAGCACCAGGAACAGCCCAATCCCGCCGGCGAGTAATCGTCAGCTTCACGGCAAACGAAAAGGCCCGGTTTTCACGCCGGGCCTTTTTTTATTGCAACTTATCACCCCGGCCTTGAGCCGGGATCCCATTTTCTCTCTGCAAAGAAAAATGGGATCCCGGGTCTTCGCCCGGGATGACGCTGAATGACGGTGAAAGACAGCGGTCAGCGCAGAACAGACGGATCCAGCGTGAACAGCTCGGACGGATTCTCGACACCGCGCAGCGCGTAACGGCCGAGCGAGATGGCATACTCGTTCAGGCCGCCGGCGGCCTGCTTGAAGGCGGCTGAGTAGATCGCGCGCTGGTCGACGGAACGTGCCAGGCCGGAAATGCGCGACAGTTCGTTCACGGCGGGGCCGACCACGGTGAAATCGAGGCGGTCCTCGCCGCCGAAATTGCCGTACAGCACTTCGCCGACATGCAGGGCGACGGACATATCTGTAACAGGAAGCCCGGCATTGGCGCGGCGGTTGCGGACCTCGCGCAGGTCGCGCAGGCAGCTTTTCAGCGCCTTGATCGACTGCAGACAGGCATTCTGCAGATTGCCGTCGTCGCGGAAGATGGCGAGCACGCCATCGCCGACAAATTTCAGCACCTCGCCGCCATGGGCATGGATGGCAGAGACGGCAGCGCCGGCATAATCGTTCAGCAGCGGCATGATCAGTTCGGGCGACACGGTGTCGACCAGGCGGGTGAAGCCGCGCAGGTCGCTGAACCACAAGGCCGCCGTGATGCGCTCGGCTTCGCCGCGGCCAATCGTGCCGCTGAGCACGCGCTGCGCGGCATTGCGGCCCAGATAGGTTTCCGCCACCGTCTCGGCGATGCGCCGCACGCTGGCGGACCGCACGGCAGCCGCCGCGAAAGGAATCAGCGCATTCAGCGTGTCGAGCTGCCGGTCGCTGTAGCCCTCGCCATGCGCGGTGGTCCAGGAGGCATAGATCGAATTGAGCTGGCCGATCACCGCACGCTCGCCGAAGCGCGTCATGGTGACGAGGTAATCGGTATAGCCCTGCTCGGCCAGTTCGGGCAGCACGGGGAAGGGATAGTCGCTGCCGTTATGGCCGGTAATGCGGAACCGGAAGCTGTCGTCGCCGCTGGTTTCCAGATGATAGAAGGGGCTGGACTGCCATTTACGCTGGCCTTCCTCGCTGATCGAGCGGCCAAATTCGAACAGCTCCACATCCTGCTTGTCGGCATGCCAGGAAAAGATGCGGCCGGCCAGTACGGGATGCAGCGTGTCGGCGCCGAGCAGCGCGCGCTTCACCGGGATACCGGCTTCGTTCAGGTTGGTGCAGAAGTTGCCGAGGATTTCGCCTTCTGAATGCCCGTTGAGCGAGGCATCGGCGATTGAGCGGGCGATATTGGTGAAGACCTTGGGATCCATGCGCGCAAGATAGGACCGGGTTTTGCAAAAAGCGATGGGGCGGTGGATGAATCTGCGGCCAAAGCTGTCAGTAGCCGCACCGTCAGCGGCTGGTTAGTCGGTTTCCCAGCGCATCCAGCGGCCGTGATAATCGCCGGCACCCAGGTGGAAGTCCCTGCCGGCCGGATCATGGCCGTCCCACAGCGTCAGCGTCAGATCGGCGCCGTCCCTGGCGCGGCCGGGTTCGAAGCGCAGCCAGGCCAGCGGCGCCTGCGCGGTGGCGGACCTACCGGCCTGCTGCATGGCGGCCGTGATACGCTGCTGCTCGGGTGCTGCGATATATTGCCACACGATCGAATGATAGAGCACGAAGACCCCATTCAGTTTGCGCTGCTGCAGCTGTTGCGCGACGAAATCGGCGGCGTGACTGCGCGCGACCTCGATATCGCAGGCCGCCGCATGATCCAGCGCAAGAGTTACGCGCGCCAGACGCTCGGGCTGGCCAGCCCAGATGTAGGAGAGCAGGCGCAGGCGGTCAGTCGTGTTGCGCGCATCCAGCGGACTGACATCGCAGCCGGCGCGTGCCATGACGCGCGGCCGCTCAGCAGGCGCCTGCGGCCCGCTCCAGCGACAGCGCAGCAGCAGCGGCGCGGTCTGCGGTTCGCCATGCTGCCAGGTGCCGAAATCATAAGCGTAAGTATCCCACAGCTGATTGAGCCCGGCGCTGGCGCCGATCTCACAGGTCTGCAGCGGCAGCCCCGGGCAGAGCTGCGCCAGTTTCAGGAAACCACCGAGCAGCACGGCCGAACGCTGCGGATCGTTGGTCTGCGGCGGGCTTTGCAGATACTGCGCGAGCAGCGCGGCATGGCGCGTCAGTGCGGCATCGAGGTCTTCGGCGGTGATTTGCGCCGCGGCGTAAGACGCCGCGAGCTGCGGATCGCCGCCATCCAGCACGGCGCGATGCAGCGCGCCGGCCAATCGCAGCGGCAGTGCATCGGCCCGTGGATCGCCTGGCCAGTTCAGGATCGCTTCTGTCCACACCGACTTTGCGAGCAGACGTTCGGCGGCGAGATCGAGCAGCGTGCCGGTGAAGGGCGAGCCCAGCGTGCGGCAATAGTTGGCCTGGTCGCGGAAGGCGGCGATGACTGAATCGGGGGAGGACATGCCACATTTTGTCGAGTGCATGCCGTGAGCGTCCAGTGCTGCATTGCTGCGGGACAATTGACCATGAGCCCACCCGCCGCGTAGACAGGACCCGCCTGCCCGCTTGGCGGAATTGGTAGACGCACGGGACTTAAAATCCCGAGGCCGCAAGGCCGTGCCGGTTCGAGTCCGGCAGCGGGCACCAGATTTTCCTGACATCGCCGCTCTGCCTCCCTGTGGAAAACCGCTTGACTCAGATATCGCAAGGTATATCTTACGATATGTCAAAGGAGACAATCGTATGAGTGAACATTTAGAATTTCCACACATTCTCAAGGCCTTGCGCGATCACCGCTGTATCGGCCGCGGTGGCGGCCGCCGCCATTTCCGCGGCCGGCTGGCTGCGGCCCTATTCTCGGCCGGCGAAGACGGCCTGGGCGGTCATGGCTTCCGCGCCAGCCGCGTGGTCTCGGCCGCCGATCTGCAACTGCTGATCCTGGTGCTGCTCGAAGAGCATCCGCGCCATGGCTACGAGATCATCAAGGCGCTGGAGGAGCATACCTCGGGCTTCTATGCGCCGAGCCCCGGCGTGATCTATCCGGCGCTGACCTATCTGGAAGAGATCGGCCATACCAGCGTCGCGGCCGACGGCGCCAAGAAGCTCTACAGCCTGACCGCCACTGGCCGCACCTATCTGGCCGAGCACCGCGTGCATGCGGATACGATGATGGCCCAGCTGGCCAAGATCGGCGCGCGCATCGCCAAGGCGAAACGCTTCTTCCGCAGCGGTGACGAGATGCCGCAGGAGGATGACGATGTCACACGGCGCGATGCCGATCCGTCTTCGTCTATGAAGGCCGCGCGCCGGCATCTGCGTACCGTGCTGCAGGACAAGGACGAGGCCTCGCCCGAGGAACAGCGCCGCATCATCGATATCCTGGTACGGGCGGCCAGGGAGATCGGCGGCCAATAAGAGGTCTTCTGCCCATGGGCACAGCAACCATCAGTGACATCGCCTGGAAAGGACACGGCATGCGCGGCCATCGCTATCGCGTTACCATCGAACATCTCGGCACGCCGCGCGACGGCATGGACAAGCAGCCCGAACTGGTCTTCGAGGCGGTCAATCACGACGAGATCATCGGCATCGTGCAGCGCATCCGCGCTAGCGGCCATTACAGCGCGGATGAAGCCGCTGCGCTCGGCATCGGGCTGAAGCTGTTTTCGGAAGTGATGCTGAAGCGCAAGGACGATCCGCTGTTCCAGGCCTTGCGCCCGGCCATGAGCAGCTTCATCGGCGGACTGAAAGAGCGCAATCGCGACGCGGCGGCCTGATATTTACGGCGTGATATTCTGGTTGGTGCCGGGCCGGCATCGCATCGAGCTGCCTCAAGATGCGATGCCGGCCCGGTTTGCCACCCCCGGCAACCGGATAGGTGAAACCGTTACTGCGCCGCGAGCTGTGTGGCGCCCCACAGATCGGTGGTACGGTACGGGATGCTGATCCCCAGCACGGCATCGACATGGATGCCGTCATTGGCGAGCGGGAGCATCAGGTTCTCCACTTCGCTCCAGCCATTGAATTCGAAATTGTCGTCTTCCATCGGCATCGCGCCGCGCCGCCAGGTCGGCATGCCGTCGCGCACGGTGGTGATCAGGCGGGTGCGATTGGCCGCCCAGGCAAGCGGCCGCAATTCATCATACCAGTCGTTGCCGATGGTGCGGCCGATCGAGGCGGCGAAGGCGGCGCCGGCCATGCGGTAGCGAAAGCGCCAAGGGCTACGTTCCACATCGAGTATCCACATACGCGGCAGCAGCTCGGACAGTTCGATACGGTCGATCGACTGGCGCGATGGCAGATGCCCTTCGGCCGTACAGTTGCGCATCCAGTAATACAGCAGCTCGCGCACCTGCGGATGCCAGTGGTTGCCGCGCTCGGCGGCGCGGACGACGCGCCAGCTGCCGTCGAAGACGGGGGGCAGTTCAGAGATGAGGAAGGGCTGGGTCATGCGCACGGGCAGGACCCTATCGGGTCGGATCACTGCCCGCGCGTTACTTTCCGATTACGTGTCGAATCGAAAACCCCGAAAAAAGACTCAAGCCAAGCTTAAGCTTAAGCCTCACGCCTGCGGCAATGCGAGCCAGTGCAGGCTGAACAGGCTGTCTGCATCGGTCCACATCGCGGCTGGCCGGAAACCGGCTTTCTCGGCCAGCTGGCGGAAGCTGGCTGGCGTGTATTTGCAGGAATTCTCGGTGTGGATCGATTCACCGGCATCGAAGCCATAGCGGTGCCCGCCAACCGTCACCGTTTGCGCCTTGCTGCTGACCAGATGCATTTCGATGCGATGCTGGCGCGGATTGTAGAAGGCATAGTGATTGAAGCCGTCGAGATCGAAATCGCCGTCCAATTCGCGGTTGATCCGCTCCAGCAGGTTGAGGTTGAAGGCTGCCGTCACGCCGGCAGAGTCGTTGTAAGCCGCATGCAGCACGGCCGGGTCTTTTACCAGGTCGACGCCGATCAACAGTCCCGACCCTGCGCCATTACTATCGCGCAGCATGGCCGCCGCATTGCGCAGGAAAGCCAGCGCCTCGTCGGGCGTGAAATTGCCAATCGTCGAGCCGGGGAAAAAGCCGATGCGGGCGCGCGCCTGCGGCAGCGGCGCAGGTAAGGGCAGGGCTTGCGTGAAATCGCCAGCCACCACGCGCATGGTGACGTCGGGATAGGCGCGCATCAGCGGCGCAACCGCAGTCGTCAGATGCGAGCCGGAAATGTCGATCGGCAGATAGCCGGCCGGGCGCGGCAGGGCATTGAGCAGCAGCCGGATTTTTTCCGCAGCACCGGCGCCGAATTCCACCACCTCCACATCGGGGCCGATGATGCCGGCCATCGCCGGGCCCTGCTCGCGCAGGATTTTCCACTCGGTGCGGGTCGGGTAATATTCCGGCAGGCGGCAGATCTGTTCGAACAGTTCCGAGCCGCGCTGGTCATAGAAATACTTCGCCGGCAGGGTTTTCACCGCAGCGCTCAGGCCCGCATGGACGTCACGGGCGAAGGCGGTATTCCTTGGGGCCGGGCGCTCCTGGCGCCGCAGCGAGACAAGCGTACTCATGCATCCTCCGCGAGACGGATTCCGGAAAACTGCCAGCGCGCCGCCGGCGGGAAGAAATTGCGATAGCTGGCCCGGACATGGCCCGGCGGCGTGACGCAGGAGCCGCCGCGCAGCACGATCTGGCTGCACATGAATTTGCCGTTGTATTCGCCGATGGCGCCGGCTGCCGGCCTGAAGCCCGGATAGGGCTCGTAGCCCGAACGCGTCCATTCCCAGACCTCGCCGAACATCTGCAGCCGGCCCGGCGGTGCGCCGGCCGGGCGCGGATGCGGATGTGCGCGATCCAGGAAGCCGCCGCGGAATTCGCAGCGGCCGGATTGCGCGGCATGTTCCCATTCCGCCTCGGTGGGCAAACGCTTGCCGGCCCAGGCGGCAAAGGCGGCGGCTTCGAAGAAGGAGACATGGCAGACCGGTTCGGCCGGATCGAGGCTGCGCTTGCCATTCAGCGTGAAGATTTGCCAGGCGCCGTCGCGCTTGGCGTCGCGTGACCAGTAGAGCGGCGCGTGCCAGCCTTCGCGCTGGACCATCGCCCAGCCATCCGATAGCCAGAGTTCGGGCTGGCTGTAGCCGCCATCTTCCATGAACAGCAGGTATTCGCCGCAGGAGATCGGCCGCGAGGCGATGCGATAGGGATTGAGCAGCACGCGATGGCGCGGGCCTTCATTGTCGAAGGCGAAACCGTGGCCGTCATGGCCGATCTCGACGATGCCGCCGGCGAAGCTGACGAAATCGAGCGGTGGCGGCATGTCGCGTGCGAAACCCTGCGCCGGCTGATAGGCCAGCGAGACCGGATTGCGCCAGAAGGCATGCTTGATATCGGTAAGGATCAGTTCCTGATGCTGCTGCTCATGCGCCAGGCCGAGCGCCAGCAGCGGCGCGATCTGTCCGAGCGCGGCTTCGTCGATGCGCGCGATCAGCTCTTCCATCGCGGCATCGACATAGCGGCGATACTGCGTGACGGTATCGGCGGTGGGGCGGCTCAGGATGCCGCGTTCGGGACGCGGATGACGCTCGCCAACCGCCTCGTAATAGGAATTGAACAGGTAGTTGAAGTGTTCGTCGAAGACGCAATAGGCCGGCTGATGCGGCTGCAGCAGGAAGGTCTCGAAGAACCAGGTGGTATGCGCGCGATGCCATTTCGCCGGGCTGGCATCGTCCATCGACTGCAGCATCTGGTCTTCCGGGGTCAGCGGCTCGACCAGCTTTTCCGTCAGTGCCCGCACGGCGCGATAGCCTTCCAGCAAAGCTTCGCGGGCCGCGAGGGTCTGCACTGGCCGCGGTGCCGGCTGGTCAGCTTCGTAAATTGCCGAAACCACCTCGGGCTTTTCCGCACTGAGATCGGCCGGGCCGATCTCTTCAAAGCTGTCGGCTTTGTCGAGGATTCCAAGCTTTTCGAAGATAGCTGTGCCGCTCATCGCTCTGGCTCTCCCCTGACGTGCCGGCCCAGACATGCTGGATGGGCGCGCGCCGCAAAACAGGTTATGGCGTCGCGACCGGAGGCCAGACACCCGCAAATTTGTTAACGCCTTGGCCGGGCCGAGGTTCCGGTTTGCGCGTCCCCGCCGGTGAGAGAATGGGCTTCTGTTCCGCCAAATCCAGAGCCGGATCATGACGAGCGCGTGACTGCTGCCGGAAACTGTCAGACCCGGAAATCCGGCATTACCGAGAACACACTTTCGGTGCCGTGACCCGCCATTCTATCCTGCCGGCATGACAATACAGACGGACTGGCGGACGGCGGTAAAGGTGCGGCGCGCAACTGCGCTGGCCGACGAGCGCGCGATGCAGGGGCGCACGACGGTATTCGACTTCGGTGGCACAGGCGGCGGCAACCAGACCTGGATCGGCAGCGTCCAGGTCGCACCGGGCAGTAATACCGGCCCGCATGATCACGGCCGCCATGAAGTGATGGTCTATGTCCTGAAAGGCCGCAGCGAGATCCGCTGGGGCGAACGGCTGGAATATGCCACCGAGATCGAACCGGGCGATGCGGTGTATTTCGCGCCTGGCGTGCCGCATCAGGAGTGCAGCCTGGAAGCGACCCAGATGGTGGAATACCTGGTGGTGCGCAGCGACAACGAGAAGATTGCCAACCGCCTGCCAGGGATTGTGCCGGTGGAAAATCCGCGTTTGTTCGGGCCGTCAGAAGCTTAGCCTTTGAGATGACTCTCGATCAGGCGGGTGGCGGCATCGACCAGTGCGCGCGCCGGCCCGCCGCCGGCATGGAAGATCTGTCCCGAAACGAAGGCCCCTTCGATCAGCAGCATGAGACCATCGCCCAGCTGCTTCGGATCGTCGGCACCCATATCGGCGGCCAGCTCGGCCAGCTTGAGCCGCAGCTTACGTTTGTGGTCTTCCGACACCCGGCGGGCCGGATGTGCGTCGTCGGGATATTCCACTGCTGTGTTCGACAGCCCGCAGCCGCGATAGTTGGGGGCGCTGGCGCGGTCGTTCAGGCTTTGCAGGAAATCCATCAGGCCGGCGCGCGGATTGTCGCGTCCGGCCGCATCCAGCCGCGCTTCGAAACGCTGCCAGAACTCGGCGTCGTAGTCGCGTAAATACGCGGCCGCCAGCTCGTCCTTGGACGGGAAGGCGCGATACAGGCTTGGCTTGGTGACGCCGGCTTTGGTGACGATCTCGTCGACGCCGACGGCGCGGATGCCCTCGGCATAAAACAGCTCGCGCGCGGTGCGCCGGATCTTGTCGGCGGCGCGTGGCGCACCGCTCTTCGCATCCACCGGCAGGGCGGGGTTGCTGCCAAACGGCGTCTGGGCCGGATCGGACTGGCTTTTGCGGGCCATGAACGCGGGTTCCTGAATGCGACTTGACAATGTTACCGATCGGTACTCATAGTCGCGCATCATTTAACGTACCGGTCAGTCACATGAACATAGCACGCCCCACCTTCCTTGGCCAGAAATATGCGTTCCTGGTTGTCGCCGTCATTTTCGTCTGCCTGCTGGCGGCGGCCGGGCTGCGCTCCAGCCCCAGCGTGCTGCTGGTGCCCTGGGAAAAGTCGTTCGGCTGGAGCCGTGACACCACCTCGCTGGCCGCCGCCATCGGCATTTTCCTCTACGGCCTGGTCGGGCCGTTTGCTGCAGCATTGATGCAGAGTTTCGGCATCCGCCGCACCCTGCTCTGTGCCCTGGTGCTGATGTCGGGCGCGACCATGCTCTCGACCCTGATGACCGAGGCCTGGCATCTGATCGCTACCTGGGGCGTGTTGACCGGCCTGGGTTCGGGCGCCATCGCGCTGGTGATGGGGGCGACGATCACCAACCGCTGGTTCGCCACCAATCGCGGCCTGGTCATGGGGCTTCTCACCGCCAGCACCGCCACCGGCACGCTGATCTTCATTCCACTGCTGTCCATGCTGGCCGAGCTGGGTGGCTGGCCGCTGGTGACCTGGACCGTGGCGCTGGCCGCCGCTGCCCTGATCCCGCTGGTCTGGTGGCTGCTGCCGGAACGGCCGAGCGATATGGGCCTGCTGCCCTATGGCGCCACCGAGGCGCCGGCGGCGGCGGGTCCGGCGCAGAACCCCCTGGTCTTCGCTGTCGCCGCGCTGGGCCGCGCCTCGAAGAAGGCCGACTTCTGGTTCCTGTTCGCCACTTTCTGGATCTGCGGCTTCACCACCAACGGCCTGGTCGGCACGCATCTGCTGTCATTCTGCGGCGACATGGGCCTGGCGGTGACCACCGCGGCCGGCGTGCTGGCGCTGATGGGGTTCTTCGACCTGTTCGGCACGACCGCCTCGGGCTGGCTCACCGACCGTTACGATCCGCGCAAACTGCTGTTCATGTATTACGGCCTGCGTGGGCTGTCGCTGGTCTACCTGCCCTATACCGACTTCTCGCTGGCGAGCCTGTCGATCTTCGCGGTCTTCTACGGGCTGGACTGGATCGCCACCGTGCCGCCGACCGTGAAGCTGGCGACCGAGGCTTTCGGCGAACGCGATGCGCCGGTGGTGTTCGGCTGGATCGCGGCGGGGCACCAGCTCGGCGCGGCGAGTGCGGCCTTCTTCGCCGGCTGGATGCGCGTGCAGCAGGGCGATTACCTGCAGGCCTTCATCATTGCCGGCGTGACCGCCGTGATCGCGGCTGGGCTGTCGCTGCTGATCAAGGGCAAGAAGCAGGCGATGCTGGCGGGGGCGTAGCATAACATTCCGTCATCCCGGCCAAGCGAAGCGCGAGCCGGGATCCCATTTTGTCTGTTCAAAAACAATGGGACCCCGGGTCAAGCCCGGGGTGACAGCTGAGTTCACACCGCGCGCGTCGCTTTGATCGATGACACCAGTTCCGCCGGTGTCGTCACCGGCAGGCCGCAGGTCGGCCCGAGGCAGACATAAGCCGTCGGTTTGCCGTCGATCTGCGTCTTGCCGATGGCCGGATGCGTCTCCGGCAGCGTCGCATCGGGCGCACTGACCAGCAGCACGCGGTTGGGCACCGAGACCCTGTAGGCAGCGGCGACCAGCGCATCGGTGGCGGGATCGCCGCGGCGGCCGATGATCGCGACCTGCACGGCATTGAGGAACAGGTCGACGCCGTTGAGGAAGCTGCCCATCGGGAAGAAGTTGCGCCCGATCTCGGCGGAGAAGGCATCGAGCAGATTCTGCGCGCGCTCGCGCCAGACCAGATCGCCGGTGAGATACCACAGCCGCGCAAACACGCTCACCAGCACGCCGTTGCCGGCCGGCGTCGCATTGTCGGCGGCGTGGCGTGTGCGGGAAATCAAATCCTCGGCCTCGGTAGAGGTGAGGAAATAGCCGCCATTCACCGTGTCGGCGTAGTCGCTTTCGACCACATCGAGCCAGCGCTTGGCCTGTTCGAGGTAATCCGGACTGCCGGTGGCCTCGAACAGCGCCAGCGCCGCCGCAGCCATGTTGGCGTAATCATCCAGCAGGCCGGGGCTGACCAGGATATCGTTGCGCCAGCTATGGCCGAGGCGATGATCGCCATACTGCATGGTAGCCGTGATGAAGCCCCAGGCGCGTTCGGCGGCCTGCAGCCAGTCCGGCCTGCCATACTGCAATGAAAGATCGGCCAGGCTCTGGATCATCAGGCCGTTCCAGTCGGCCAGCACCTTGTCGTCCCAGCCCGGCTTGATGCGTTTGTCGCGCACGGCGAACAGCTTTTCGCGCGCGATGCGCAGGCGTTTTTCGCCAGCCTCGTCTTTCAGGTCGGGTTCGAGCGAGCGGCGCAGGATGGTCTTGTGCTCCCAGTTGCCGTCCTCGGTGACATCATAAGCTGCGCAGAACTCGCCGGTGTAAGGCCCAAGCACGGCGGCGATCTCGTCCTTGTCCCAGACGTAGAACTTACCTTCCTCGCCTTCCGAATCCGCGTCCTGCGTGGCCGCGAAGGCGCCGCCGTCGGCAATCATCTCGCGCAGCAGCCAGGCCACCGTCTCGTCGATGCGCTGGCGCAGTACCGCGTCTTCGGTTTCGGCCTGCACCAGAGCCATATGCGAGAGCAGCTGCGCATTGTCGTAGAGCATCTTCTCGAAATGCGGCGCCAGCCATTCGGCATCGGTGGAGTAGCGCGCGAAGCCGCCGCCGAGATGGTCGTAGATGCCGCCCTGCGCCATGCGGGTGATCGTGTTGACCACGGCAATCGAGTAATCCGGGATGCCGGTACGGAGATACGCGCGCCACAGCAGGTCGAACAGGCCGGTCTGCGGGAATTTCGGCGCGCTGCCGATGCCGCCCTGTTCGGGATCGACATGGCCGAGGATCTGCCCCGCCACCTGGTCGAGTACCTCGTTGCTGAGCGGCAGGCGATCGCGGCTCTGCGGCTTGGCCAGGTTGCGCAGCGCATTGACCAGCATCTTGGTATTCTGCGCCACGGCGTCCGGCTTCTGGGTATAGGCCTCGTGGATTTTTTCCAGCACCTCGCGGAAGCCCGGCCGGCCATAGCGGCTTTCGGGCGGAAAATATGTGCCGCCCCAGAAGGGCTCGCCCTTCGGCGTCAGGAACATGGTGAGCGGCCAGCCGCTCTGTTCGCCCAGCACATGCAGCGCGTTCATGTAGATGGTGTCGATATCGGGGCGTTCCTCGCGGTCGACCTTGATATTGACGAACAGCTTGTTCATCACCTCGGCAATCGCCGGGTTCTCAAAACTTTCATGCGCCATCACATGGCACCAGTGACAGGCGGCATAGCCGATGCTGAGCAGGATCGGCTTGTTGGCAGTCTGCGCCGCCGCCAGCACCTCAGGCGACCAGATCTGCCAATGCACCGGATTGTCGCGATGCTGCTGCAGATACGGCGAGGCGGCCCGGTCAAGGTTGTTGCGGCCAAGATCGGGTTGATTGGTCCCTGACAATGCGGCACCGGTCATGCTAGGTATTTGTCCTGCTTCTCAATTTTGGGCATTTCGCTCCTAACCATATGGTGCAGCGATGAAGGTGACTGTCAATGTCGATTGCACGCCGGAGGAGGCCCGCGCCTTCCTCGGCCTGCCGGATGTGCAGCCTCTGCAGGAGGCCGTGATGGCCCAGATGCAGGAACGCATGCTGGGCTCGCTCAAATCCATGGACCCGGAAGTGCTGCTGCGCACCTGGGGCCCGATGGGGATGAACAACCTGGAGCAGATTCAGAAATTCTTCTTCAGCCAGTTCCCCGGCGGCATGTCGGGGGGCGGCGCTGCCGGCGGCACCACGACGGGCAAGAAATAAGGCATCATGGCAATCCGATATCAGGTCCGCTCCCCGGCCAAGCTCGGCGACCCGTCCGATTTCTACCGTGCGCATATTTTCGTCTGCACCAACGAGCGGCCGGAGAACCATCCGCGCGGCAGCTGCGCCCGGCGGGGGATCGGCGCCGAGAAGCTGCGCAATTACATGAAGGCGCGCGCCAAGGAACTCGGCCTGGGGCTGGAAGACGGCGTGCGGGTCAACAATGCCGGCTGCCTGGAGCGCTGCGAACTGGGGCCGACGCTGGTGATCTATCCCGAAGGCATCTGGTACCGCGCCGAGACCTTTGCCGATATCGACGAGATCCTGGACACGCATGTGAAGAATGGCGGTCGCGTCGCGCGTCTGCTGCTCAAGCCGGAAGACGGCCCGGATCACAGCGAAAAGAAAAAGTGAGCGCCCGCGCCACCCATCCCCTGTTTGTCATGGCCGGGCTTGACCCGGCCATCCACGTTTCACCACCCCGGAAATCTTTCAGGCATCACTGCGAACCCTCGCGCGTGGATGGCCGGGTCAAGCCCGGCCATGACACGGTTGGGGTATTGGTGTGTCGATGACCCCGCAAACCATCTATGCCCTGTCGTCTGCGCCCGGCCGTGCCGGCGTGGCGGTGATCCGGCTCAGCGGGCCACAGGCCGCCGATGCGCTGGAGACGCTGACCGGTGGCAAGGTGCCGCGCGCGCGCAACGCATCTTTGCGCAAGCTGCGCGACGACAGCGGCGCATTGCTGGACGAGGGCATGGTGCTGTGGTTCCCGGCACCGCACAGTTTCACCGGCGAGGATGTGGTCGAGCTGCAGGTGCATGGCGGCCGTGCCGTGTTGGGCGCGATCTTTGCCGCGCTGGCCAGACTGCCCGGCCTGCGCCTGGCCGAACCGGGCGAGTTCAGCCGGCGTGCGTTTGAGCATGGCAAGCTCGACCTCACTGCTGCCGAGGGCCTCGGCGACCTGATCAATGCCGAGACCGAAGCGCAGCGCAAACAGGCGCTGCGGCAGATGCAGGGTGCGCTTGGGCAGCTCTATGAGGGCTGGCGCAACCAGCTGGTGCGCGCGCTGGCGCATCTCGAAGCCGATATCGATTTCCCCGACGAGGACCTGCCCGAGGGCGTGGCGGCGGAAGTGAAGCCGCAGATCGCCCGCCTGCGCGAGGAGATCGTCGCGCATCTGAATGACCGCCAGCGCGGCGAGCGACTACGCGACGGCCTGATGGTGGCGATTGTCGGCGCGCCCAATGTCGGCAAGTCGTCTTTGCTCAATGCGCTCAGCAAACGCGACGCCGCCATCGTTTCCGACATTCCCGGCACCACGCGCGACGTGATCGAGGTGCATCTCGATCTCGGCGGCTATCCCGTCGTGCTGGCCGATACCGCCGGGCTGCGCGAAAGTGCCGATGCCATCGAGAGCGAAGGCGTGCAGCGCGCCCTGAAAAGGGCAGAGTCCGCCGATCTCAAGATCGTGGTGCTGGATGCGACCCGCAAGACGGTGCCGAAGGAGACCGAAGCGCTGATCGACCAGGATGCCATCGTGGTCGCCAACAAGGCCGATGCGACCGCCGTGCTGTCGGGCTGGGAACTCAACGGGCGGCGCGTGCTGCCGATCTCGGTGCGCACCCATACCGGCATGGACGCGCTACTCGATCTGCTGGAAAAAGAAGTCGTCGCGCGGATTGGCCTCACGGGGAGCGCGACGCTCACCCGCGCCCGTCACCGCGAGGCGCTGACCGACTGCATCGCCGCGCTGGACCGCTTTCTGCGCGGCTCGGAACGCCACAATACCAGCGCCGAACTGGCCGCCGAGGATGTGCGGCTGGCGGCGCGCAGCATTGGCCGCATCACCGGGCGGATCGATGTGGAAGATCTGCTCGATGTGATCTTCCGCGACTTCTGTATCGGGAAGTGAGGGCTGGCCTGCTGACTCATCCCCCAGTATCGTCATGCCCGGCCCACCGGGTCTGGCCCCAGGGCCAGCCCGGCGGCATGCTTCACGTGCCGGGCATCCACGCCTTTTTAAGTTGCGACAGGTTAAGACGTGGATGGCCGGGACGAGCCCGGCCATGACGGCAGAGGTTCAAGAGCCAAAAAGATATGCCCGACGCCTTTCCGACCCTGAAATCCGAACGCCTGCTGCTTCGCGCCTTTGTGCCGGATGACGAAGCCGCGTTCCAGGGCTTTGCCGTCAAGGAAGACTTCTGGAAATTCCTGCCCGGCCCGGCACTGGATGCCGGCCTGGTGAAGCGCTTCATCGCCGCCCGCGTGATCGAAGGCGAAAACCCGACCGGGCGCGACTGGCTGTTCTGCGTGGCCGAGCGCCAGATGGAGCGCGCCATCGGCATGGTTCGGCTCAGCATCGCCTCGCCGGAGCATCGCCAGGGCAATATCGGCTTTTCGTTTGACGGCACCATCCGCGGCAAGGGCTATGCCTCGGAGGCCGTGCAGGCGGCTTTGCGTTTCGGCTTTGCCGAACTGGGGCTGCACCGGATCACGGCGCTGGCCGATGTGGAAAATATCCGCAGCCATGCGGTGCTGAAGAAACTGGGCTTCCGGCTGGAAGGCCGGCTGAAGCAGAATTTCAATGTGCGCGGCGAATGGCGCGACTGCGACCTGTTCGCCCTGCTGCGCAGCGAATGGCCGCCGTCAGAGCATCACGCCAGCGGCACGGCGCTCGCTTAAATCTTCAGCCTTACGAGCAGTCTCTACGACCTGGGCCACTGCACCATGGGCAGGGCGCCCTCGACCGGACGGCCAGTGCGCGGATCGACCTTGAGATTGCGGTCTCGCCCGTCGCGTGTGCGGTATTCCACTTCGTAGCGACCATCTTCCCAGTCGATATCCTTGATGAAGGCGAAGTCGGGCCGGCTCTCAATCTGGGTGATGATCTGTGACAGCGACAGCGCGCCGACCGGCGGCCCGTCCGGCGGTTCGACCTGTTGTGCCGGATCAGCCATGACGTTGCTCTGAGAGGTTGGGCCCTGTGAGCTGGGCCCGAGCGAGTTGGTCGCACCCTGGGCCTGGGTGATGCCGGCCCGTGGCCCGCCATCGGGCGGTGGTCCGCCGCGGGCCGGTTCGAGCGCGGAGGCGGGGGCAGCTGCGCCGGTCAGCGCGCTGAGCAAAAGTATGGCTGCGAGGTTGTTCATGGCGAGGGCTCTGTCTCTGGTCCAACCAAATGTCCGGCCGGGCTTTGCGCCCTTGTCTGGACCCGCCTAGGACGCACCCGGAATATGGCATCAACAGGGCCATCCCCGGGCAATCCCAAGGGGAGCGGCGGGGCGATTCGGGTCCGGCGGGGTCAGATTGGGGGGCTGGCGGGATCCGGGCCGGGCAGCGGCCGGACCAGGGCCAGGATCATGTCGACCGTCCGCCCATCGGCGGCGAGCGGCAGGCCGAAGCGGCCGAAATGCAGAAAACCGCGCCCGGGTGCCGCGGACGGCGCGGCCAAGAACATCGGCTGCGCTTCGCTGACCGTCCGGTCGAGCAGCGGGCGCAGCACGGCATAGCCGGCCGGCGACACCGCTTCGTCGTAATAGCGGCCGGTCTCGTCGGCCCCCGTCATGGCCGCCAGCGCACTGCCGAACAGGCGGATGCGGTAGCGCTGCGTGCCATCAGCCTGCCTTTCCACTTCCAGCAGCGCGATGCCGGGCAGCAGGTCGCGCGGGATCTCCAGCGGATCGATATCGGTGCGGGCGGGCAGCAGTCCGTTTTTGCATTTGCCGAGCCAGTAGGCATGCAGGCGGGCGAAGGCGGGATCGACTTCGGTGCCGGCAGGCAGGGCCCAGCGATCCGTCATGCCGCCTGCCGGACCAGGAAGTCGCGCAGTGCGGCGGCGAAGTCTTCAGGACATTCGTCATGCGGCACATGCCCGGCACCGTCGAAGACCTTGAGTTCGCAGCGCGGATTGAGCGCCGCCATGCTGTCGATCTCATTGCGGGTGACGGCCCAGCTTGCCGTGCCGTGCATCAGCAGGATGGGACACTGAATGGCGGCCCAGTCGTCGCTCCAGTCACCGGTCAGCGCCTGCCGCACCGGGCGATAATTTTCGTCCGAGAAACGGAAGCCCCAGCCGTCTTCGTATTCGACCAGATTGTCGAGCAGCAGGCGGTTCATGCCGATGGGTGTGCTGCGCATGAAGGCCAGGAATTCGTCCAGCGTCGTCCAGCGCAGGGGCCAGCTTTCCTCCGGCTGCGGCGGCCCGAAACGGCAGCCGATATCCTCGACGACGAGCGCGCGGACCAGATCGGGCCGGTGTGCGGCCAGCTGATAGGCATTGACGCCGCCGAGCGAATGGCCGAGCAGTCGCACCGGGCCGGCAGCGAGTGTTTCGAGGAAGGCGGCGGCATCGGCGACGAATGCCGCGCGGCTGCCATCTTCGCTGTGATCGCTCCAGCCATGGCCGCGCTGGTCGAGCGCGATCAGGCGATAGTCGGGCGCCAGTGCGCGCGCCAGCGGCGCGAAGTTGCGCGCACAGCCCGAACGGCCATGCAGGCAGGCCAGTATTGTCCCGTCGCCGCCGAAATCGACATAGGACAGTTTCACGCCGTCCCGGGTGAGATAGCCGCGCCGACTCATGGCAGAGACGTCAGAGAATGCGGCCGACGCGGTCGCCGCGCCTGATCTTCCCGCCTTTGACCACGCGGGCATAGATGCCGCATTTGTTATGGCCATAGGTGCTGTTCAGCGTGCCGACCAGGTTGCCGTCGGGAATCCCGGTATCGGGATTCACATGCGTGGCGGCGCAGCGGCCGATCACCGCCTCGACCGCCAGCACGGTCTCGCCGATCTCGAGCTGCGAGCCGACCCACTGCATCTCGGCCCAGGCTGGGAAGCCGTCGATCACCAGATTGGCGCGCAGGCGGCGATGGTCGAGCGGCTCGGTGTCGCCGATCTTGCGACCCAGCTCGGCCAGCGTGGCGGTGTTCTGGATCGAGAGATAGGGATCGGGCACATCGGCGAACCAGGCGCCGGGCGCCTCGGCGATCTTGACGCTGCCGCGCGTGCCTTCCGGGCCGATATGCTCCAGCACCACGCGCTCGACATCCTGCCGGCTGAGCGGCGAGGTCAGGTCGGCCTCCTGCACCAGCGTCTTGCCGTCTTTCCTGATCGTGATTTTCGTGCCGCTCGCATCGAAGCTGCAGTCCAATGCTGCCAGCGGCGGATTGCGGATCCAGGTGAGGAAATGCGCCTTCTTCTGGAAGGCCGGCGCTGCCGCATCGAAGGCCGAGCTGCCATGCGCCAGCGCGAAGCGGCGGTCATTGGCGAGCGGCTGGTCGGGCGTCAGCTGCGCCTCGTCGAGCGATTGCGGTGTCAGGCCCTTCACCGGGAAGCGCGTGATGGAAAGAAGCGAGGCGTCGAGATCCATGGTCATGGTTTCTCTATGGCCAAGCCGGCGCACGCGGTCAACGGCGGAATTGCACCGGTATTGTCATCCTGAGACACTGGCGTATTCACAGAGAAGGATACGCAGATGCTGCTCAACGCCATTGCGCTCTACGCCACCGCGATCCTGCTCGGCACGATGCTGTTCTTCTCCTTTGCGATGACGCCAGTGATTTTCGCCAAACTCGAACCCGAGCAGGCGGCGCGCACGGTGCGGGCGCTGTTCCCGGTCTATTATCTCGTCATCATCCTCTGCGGCGCGGTGGGCGCGCTCACGCTGGCGCTGGATCAGCAGCCGGTGCCGTCGTCGCTGCTGGCTGTTGTCGCGGGCTTTGCTTTGCTGACGCGGCAATTCGTGATTCCGCGCCTGGATGCTTTGCGCGACGCGAAAACCGCTGGCGATGCGGTGGCGGTGCGGCAGTTCAAACGCCTGCACGGGCTCAGCATGGCGGTGAACCTGGCGCAGATCGTCGCCGTGCTGGTGGTGCTATCCACCTTTGTTCACTAAGCCCGGCCGCAGCGGACCTGACGCCTTTTTCATAAAGAACAAAAAGAGAATATATAGCCAGATCAGCCGGTTTCACGTGAAACCACTTATTCGTCGTCCCCGCGAAAGCGGGGACCCAGAATCTGGATTCCCGCCCGTCGCGCTTTGCACGACAGCATATGTAAGGCGGCTACGCCGCCGGGCGCGGGAATGACGAGGTGGATGGACGTATGTTTCACGTGCAACCGAGCCCGGCCTGCGATTCCCTTTGACGACCTGTGGATGGACGCTTAAAACCCGCGCCCATGCAGGACAAGTTCGATGTCATCGTGATCGGCGGCGGCCATGCCGGCTGCGAGGCCGCCGCGGCCGCAGCGCGCCTGGGTGCGCGCACCGCGCTGGTGACGCACAAGCCCGAGACCATCGGCGAGATGTCGTGCAACCCCGCCATCGGTGGCCTGGCGAAAGGCCATCTGGTGCGCGAGATTGATGCGCTGGATGGCGTGATGGGCCGCGTGGCCGATGCTGCCGGCATCCAGTTCCGCATGCTCAACAAATCGAAGGGCCCGGCGGTGCGTGGGCCCCGCACGCAGGCGGATCGCAAGCTCTATCGCCAGGCGATGCAGGCGGTGCTCAGCGAACAACCCAATCTCACTATCATCGGCGCCGCTGTCGAAGACATCCGCATCGAAAACGGCGAGATCAAAGGCGTGCTCTGCGGCGATGGCAAGTTCATCGCAGCACCCAAAGTCATTCTGACCACCGGCACGTTTCTGCGCGGTCTGATTCATATCGGCGAAGAAAAGATTCCGGCCGGTCGCGTCGGCGAGGCGCCGTCGCTCGGCCTGTCGAAAACCCTTGAGAATTGCGGCTTTTCGCTGGGTCGCCTGAAAACCGGCACGCCGCCGCGTCTTGATGGCCGCACGATTGATTGGGCCTCGCTCGAGATGCAGAGCGCCGACGATCCGCCGGTGCCATTCAGCTTCCTCACGACGCAGATCACCACACCGCAGATCCAGTGCGGCGTGACCTACACCTCTGAGGCTGGCCACGCGCTGATCCGCGACAACCTGCATCGCGCGCCGATGTATTCCGGGCAGATCGAAGGCACTGGTCCGCGCTACTGTCCCTCGATTGAGGACAAGGTGGTGCGCTTCGCACAGCGCGACCGCCATCAGATCTTCCTCGAGCCCGAAGGCCTCGACGACGACACCGTCTATCCGAACGGCATCTCGACCTCGCTGCCGCGCGACGTACAGGCGGCTTTGCTCAAGACCATCCCGGGCCTGGAGCAGGCCGTGATGCTGCGGCCGGGCTATGCCATCGAATACGACTTCGTCGATCCACGTGAACTGAAGCCGACGCTGGAGACCAAACGCCAGCCCGGCCTGTATCTGGCCGGCCAGATCAACGGTACGACCGGCTATGAAGAGGCCGCAGCGCAAGGGCTTATCGCAGGCCTGAACGCCGCTATTTCTGCCGGAAATCAGGGAAATTCCGGCGAAACTGCCCCGTTCATTCTGGGCCGCGCCGATGCCTATATCGGCGTGCTGATCGATGACCTGGTCACGCTGGGCACGCGCGAACCCTACCGCATGTTCACCAGCCGGGCGGAATACCGGCTATCGCTCCGCGCCGACAATGCCGACCAGCGCCTGACCCCGCTGGGGCTCAAGCTGGGCTGCATCGGGGTTTCCCGTGAAACTGCCTGGACCGCCAAGGATCTCGCGCTGACCGAGGCGCGCCGACTGGTCCGGGCGCTGAAAATGACTCCGCCGGAGCTGCAAAAGCGCGGTTTTCCGGTCAATCAGGACGGTCAGCTGCGTTCGGCGGCCATGCTGCTGGGCTATCCCGACATGAGCGTGGCCCGACTGGCCGCGATCTGGCCGCAGCTGGCCGGCCTGGCGCCTGAGATCGTCGAGCAGGTCGAGATCGACGGCTTGTATGCGGGCTATATGGAGCGCCAGGAGGCCGATATCGTCGCCTTCCGCAAGGATGAAGGCCTGGTCCTGCCGGAAAGCCTGGATTACGACGCCGTCGGTGGGCTGTCGAACGAGGTGCGCGCCAAGCTGAAGCAGCACCGCCCCGGCACGCTGGGGCAGGCGGCGCGGATTTCCGGCGTCACGCCAGCGGCGCTTTCGGCCTTGCTGGGTTACGTGAAAAAGGCGAAGCGGGACGGCGCCGAAGCGGCCGAATAAAGCGATTTCAATGACTTAACTGGCAAAAGGGGATGTTTCACGTGAAACATCCCCTTTTTCTTTTGCCCAGAAATCCCAGAAATGTCGCCGCGGTGTCGCCCGCTTTCTGGCTAGGCTGGAGTCAAGAAAATCGCTGATAAAACGCCGAGGAGCCGCCGATGACTGTCCCGCCAGCCACCCAGCCCCCCGAAACCAGGCATCCTGGCAATCTCATTGCCTGTCTGCGCTACCGCGATGCTCCAGCCATGATCGAATGGCTGTGCCGGCATTTCGGCTTCCAGAAAAAGCTGATTGTGCCCGGCGGGGACGGGAAGGTGGGTCATGCTGAGCTTTGCTACGGCACCGGAATGATCATGCTGGGCTCGCTCAGCCTGGAAAACGACTACAGCCAGCATGTCACCGTACCGGATGCGATCGGCGGCAAGGAAACCCAGACCATCTATGTCGTGGTGCCCGATGCCGACCTGATCTATGCCCGCGCCCGGGCGGGTGCGGCGGAGATGCTGATCGACATCCGCGACGAGGCGCATGGCGGCCGCGGTTTCACCTGCCGCGACCCGGAGGGTCATATCTGGTCGTTTGGGACCTACGATCCGTGGAAATAGCCGGAAAACGGACAAAAGCAGTGGAGTTTCACGGGAAACAGTGCTGTTTCCGCCGTCACCCCGGGCGAAGACCCGGGGGCCCACTTTATTGGCGCTAAAAATGGGATCCCGGCTCAAAAGGCCGGGATGACAAAAGGGGGCAGGTCGGCGATAACCCGCGCCATGACGCCCGCAGATTTCCAGCACGCCACACAATGCAGCGCCGCCGCCATTGCGCGGCTCGAGATTTATTCCGCGCTGATCACCAAGTGGCAGAAGGCGATCAACCTGGTGGCGCCGAAAACGCTGCCCGAACTCTGGCAGCGGCACTTCCTCGATTCCGCGCAGCTGCTCGAGCATGCGCCGGCCGGCGTCACCCGCTGGCTCGATCTCGGCTCGGGCGGCGGCTTCCCGGGCCTCGTCATTGCTGCACTTTCCGACGCCCATATTCACATGGTCGAAAGCGACCAGCGCAAGTCGGCCTTCCTGCGCGAGGCCGCGCGCGCCATGAATGTCAACGCCACCGTTCACGTGAAACGCATCGAAGCCGTCGAGCCCGCGCAGCTGCATGCGGCGATGGGCGGCGCGCCGCAGGTGATCTCGGCCCGCGCGCTGGCACCGCTGACTGAGCTGATCGGTCTGGCCTATCCGCTGGCGGCACCCGACACACTCTATCTGTTTCCCAAGGGACGTAATGCCGAGGATGAATTGACCGAGGCCCGGCGATATTGGACACTTCCCGCAGCAGAGCAGCTGCCGAGCCGGACCGATCCGGAGGCCAGCATCCTGCGCTTAAAGGGATTGGGGCCCAAGTGACCAGTACAGAACAGGAACATCCGGAGCCGGGCTCTGGTGCAGGCCCCGGTGCAGGCACTGGCTGGGGTGACGACAGCACCCTGAATGCCGAACTGGACGCCGGCGATCCGCAGCCTGTTGCCAAACCCGCCCGCCAGGGCCGCGTGCTGGCCATCGCCAACCAGAAGGGCGGCGTGGGCAAGACCACGACGGCGATCAATCTCGCCACTGCGCTGGCTGCCGTCGGTGAGCGCGTGCTGCTGATCGACAGCGATCCGCAGGGCAATGCTTCCACCGGCCTGGGCCTGACGCATGAGGAACGCGACTTCGGCACCTATGAATTGCTGATGGGCGCGGCCGAGCTGCACGAGACGATCCGCCAGACCAAAGTGCCCAATCTTTCCATCGTGCCGGCCAATGTCGAACTGGCCGGCGCCGAGCTTGAGATGATGGATCTCGAGCATCGCACCCATCGCCTCAAACACGCGATCGAGAACCGGCTCGCCGATTTCGATCACATCCTGATCGATTGCCCACCATCGCTCACGCTGCTCACCGTCAATGCGATGGTGGCCTCGGATGCCGTGCTGGTGCCGCTGCAATGCGAGTTCTTTGCGCTCGAGGGTCTGAGCCAGCTGCTGCGCACGGTCGAGCGCGTACGCACCACGCTGAATCCGACGCTGGATGTGCAGGGCGTGGTGCTGACCATGTTCGACAAGCGCAACAATCTCTCGGATCAGGTGGCGGCCGATGTGCGCGGCTTCCTCGGCGAGAAGGTTTACGAGACGGTGATCCCGCGCAACGTCCGCATCTCGGAAGCGCCGAGCCATGGCGTGCCGGCGCTGATCTATGACCACCGCGCACCCGGCAGCACGGCTTACATGGCGCTGGCGCGCGAGGTGATCAAACGCGAGCAGGCGCTGCGTGACGCGGCGGAGTAGCAAAAAAGTTCGTCATCCTCGGCCTTGAGCCGAGGATCTTTCGCCATTCGGCATGAGGCCCTCGGGTCAAGCCCGAGGGCGACGGAGCAGAGTATAGAGGACTGAGTATGATCGACGATCCGAAACGACGCGGCCTGGGCAGAGGCCTGGCCGCATTGATGGGCGAACCGGCGCCGGGCTCCGAAGCCGCCGCCGCGCGGACGGCCGCCGCCGCCGGCGTGCGCGAAATCCCCATCGAGCAGCTCAAGCCCAACCCGTATCAGCCGCGCAAGGTCTTCAACAAGGAAGCGCTGGAAGAGCTGGCGCAGTCGATCAAGGCCAAGGGCGTGCTGCAGCCGCTGCTGGTGCGTCGTGCCAAGGACGGGCAGGGCCCGGGCGGCACTATGTATGAGATCATCGCCGGCGAGCGCCGCTGGCGCGCCTCGCAGCTGGCCAAGATCCATGCCGTGCCGGTGGTGATCAAGGAGATTACCGACCGCGACGCCGTCGAGATCGGCCTGATCGAGAATTTGCAGCGCGAGGACCTGAACCCGGTCGAAGAGGCCGGCGCCTTCCTGCAGCTGTCGGAGGAATTCGGCTACAGCCAGGACCAGATCGCCCAGGTGATCGGCAAGAGCCGCAGCCATGTCACCAATATCCTGCGCCTGCTGCAGCTGCCCAAACCGGTCATCACCCTGGTCATCACCGGCAAGCTGACGGCAGGCCAGGCCCGGCCGCTGATCGGCCACCCGCTCGCCGAGCAGCTCGCCCAGCGCATCATCGAGGGCCAGCTGACCGCCCGCCAGGTCGAAAAGCTGGTCGCGGTCGGCCGCGAGGTCGGCACGCCGCAGGCTGCCAAGAAGGGCGGTCGTCCGCCGGCCGCCCCGAAGCCCAAGGTCGCGACGCCGGTGGGCAAGGATGCCGACACGCTGGCCTTCGAGCGCGGCCTGACGGCAGCACTCGGCATGAAGGTCGAGATCGAGGCCGAACCGGGCAACCCGGAAGCCGGGCGGCTGGTCGTGCATTACCGCAAGCTCGAACAGCTGGACGAACTGGCCAAGAAACTGAGCAAGCGCTGAATAAGGAGTGTGGCGATGGGAGACAAGCTGCATTGCTTCCATTTCGCCTACGAATGCACGCAGCGCTGGGACAGGCTGGCGCCGACCGGCAGCGATAACATCCGCCACTGCGACCTCTGCCGCGAGCAAGTCTACTGGTGCGACACCGGCGACCAGGTCGCCGAGCATGCCAGACTTGGTCACTGCGTGGCGGTTGCGACGCCCGACGGGCCGGCGATGGGCGACCCCTGCCATGACGAGGCCTACAGGGAAGCTGCGTGGCGGTCTCGGCGTCAGCCGCGCGCCTTCGGCTGACCGCGACATGAAAGCCCGCCAGCCCCTCGCCCTTCTGACCCGGCTGTTCGGCGGTGGCGATGCGCTGGATGGCCATCGCGAGAAGATCCTGTTCCGCATCGCGGTGGTCAGCGCCGCGCTGCTGGCGCCGTTCGGCATCAACAACCTGTTCATCGACCGCGTGCCGCTCGGCCTCGCCATCCTTGTCACCGTCGCGGTGCTGGTGACCGATGCGGTGGCGATCCATCGCGGGCGCAAGCCGCCGGTGCCCTTCGAGCTGCTGCTGGTGCCGGTGGCGGTCGCCGTGGCGCTGCTGCTGCGCACCCAGCCCATCTACGGCGTGCTGTGGACCTACCCCGCCATCCTGTTCAGCTATTTCGTGCTGTCGCGCCGCCTGGCGATTCCGGTCAGCCTCGGCCTGCTCGCCGCCGCCACGGCGATGGTCCATGTCTATATCGATGCCGGCACGGCGTTGCGTGTCTTCGCCTCGGTGCTGCTGACCATCGTGATCGTCAATATCATCCTCGGCGTGGTCAACGACCTGCATGCCCGCATGGTGGCACAGACCATCACCGATCCGCTCACCGGCGCCTATAACCGCCGCCATATGGAAACCTGCCTCGACGAGGTGATCGAGCGCCAGCGCCGCACCGGCGCCAGTGCCGCGCTGCTGCTGATCGATATCGACCAGTTCAAGCCGGTCAATGACCGCTTCGGTCATGCGGCCGGCGACAGTGTATTGCGCACCGTCGTGGCGCTGGTGGCCGACCGCGTCCGCCGGCTCGACCGCGTCTTCCGCATCGGCGGCGACGAATTCCTGCTGCTGCTTCCCGATGCGGATCTGAGCGCTGCACAGACAGTGGCGGAAGAACTGCGCAGCCGGATCGCCGCCAGCGCCATCGCCGGCACGCCGCCGGTTACGGTCAGCATCGGCGTTGCCGTGCTGCAGCCCGGCCAGCAGATGGATGCCTGGATGCACGCGGCCGATACGGCGCTCTATCGCGCCAAGCAGCAGGGCCGCAATCGCGTGGACTGCAGCGCTGCGACAGTCGCGGCCAGTTAACCGCCCAGCTGGTACCCGCCTAGCTGTTCCGCCAGCCCGCCGGCGATGCTTTCGATATCGTCCCGTGCGGTGTCGACCACCAGATCCACGGTCCATGGCTCATACTGCAGCGCCTGCACATCGGCCCAGCTCGGCATCCGGTGGCCCTCGATGTCGGCCTGCCGCGTCTCGACACGGCGGCGGTGTTCGGCCTGGTCCGAACAGACCACTTCGATCTCGACGTAATGCGCGCTGACAGTCTCGGCTGCCGCGCGCCAGCCCATGCGGCTGGCCGCGACCGGATTGACACTGTCGGCGATCACGTTGCGGCCTAGCCGCAGATTGTCGGTCGCCAGCTGCTGCGCCACGGCATAGCCGGCGGCGCCGACCGTGGCGATGCCACTGCGCCGCATCGTCTGTTCGATACTGTCGACACGCAGATATGCGGCGTCGAGTTTTGCGGCGAGCGCCCGCGCCAGTGTGGTCTTGCCGCTGCCGGGCAATCCGCCCAGAATAATAAGCACGGTGTGGCGATCCCTTCATTCTTGATGCGGCAGCAGCTCGCGCTACCTTACCGGCAGATGGAGAAACGCCCATGACAGATATCAAATCCGCCGCCGCCGCCCCTTCGTGTGGCAGCACCAAGCCCCTCTCCCGTGAAGCCGAGCATGTGCTGCGCAACCATGGCACCGAGCGGCCCGGCTCCAGCGCGCTCAACAAGGAAAAGCGCGCCGGCGCCTATTTCTGCGCCGGCTGCGGCACCGAGGTGTTTTCGTCCGAGACCAAATACGACAGCGGCAGCGGCTGGCCCAGCTTCTATGCCCCGGTGGACGACAATGTCGCCGCCACCATCGACACCAGCCACGGCATGCGCCGCATCGAGGTGCATTGCGCCAAATGCCAGGGCCATCTCGGCCATGTCTTCGAGGACGGGCCGGAACCGACCGGCCTGCGCTACTGCATCAACGGTGTGGCGCTCGATTTTAAGCCGCAGGACTAAGCGGCCGCGGCTGCCTCAGCGTAAAAAAGCACCACACGCCCAATATTTGCTCAAAATTTGACCACGGCCCCTAACGGCTGCGGTCAAAACGGCCAAGCTATGCGGCCGATTCTTCGATTCCGACCCCGAATCTTAGCCTGTGCCGCATTGCAACAGGCTGGCACGCTTCTTGTAACTCCGTGGTCAGAGGTATGCGCCAGGGGTGGGCCTTGTCCGGGATTCTCAATGGGGGGAACCGGGTCAGGTCTGCCGGCAGCCGGGAGCAATCCCGGACCCGGTCCGGAAACTGGCGCGGCCTTCCCTGACAGGAGGATTAAAACGTCATGCAACTCTCCACCGTCTCGACGGCCAAAACGGCCGGTCCCGGCTGGCTCAGCTATTTCATGTTCGGCCTGGTGCTGGCCGCGCTCTTCGCCATGATTCCCTCGCTCGGCTTCGCGCAAGCGGCCGAAGCGCCGAAATTCGATACCGGCGACACCGCCTGGATGCTCACCTCGACCGCGCTGGTCCTGATGATGACCATCCCGGGCCTCGCCCTCTTCTACGGCGGCATGGTGCGTAAGCAGAATGTGCTCACCATCATGATGCAGAGCTTCGCCATCACCTGCCTGGTCACCATCCTGTGGATGGTTGTCGGCTACAGCCTGGTCTTCTCGGAAGGCAACGCGATCATCGGCGGCTTCGGCAACCTGTTCCTCGCCAATGTTGCCATCGACAGCGTCAACGATCTGGCCAAGACCATTCCGGAAACCGTCTTCGTGACCTTCCAGATGACCTTCGCCATCATCACCCCGGCGCTGATCACTGGCGCCTTTGCCGACCGCATGAAGTTCTCGGCTCTGATGTGGTTCATGGGCTTGTGGGTCATCTTCGTCTACGCGCCGGTCGCCCACATGGTCTGGGGCGGCGGTCTGATGGGCGAGATGGGCGTGCTCGACTTCGCCGGCGGCACCGTGGTGCATATCAACGCCGGTGTGGCCGGCCTCGTCGCCTGCCTCGTGCTCGGCAAGCGCGTCGGCTACGGCAAGGTTGCCCATGCGCCGCATAACCTGACGCTCTCGATCATCGGCGCCTCGCTGCTGTGGGTCGGCTGGTTCGGCTTCAACGCCGGTTCCGCTGCCGGCGCCACCGCCAATGCCGGCATGGCCATGCTGGTCACCCAGGTTGCCACGGCAGGTGCCGCGCTGGCCTGGATGTTCTCGGAGTGGCTCGCCCGCGGCAAGCCGAGCGTGCTCGGCGTCGTCTCCGGTGCGGTTGGCGGCCTCGTCGCCATCACCCCGGCGGCCGGTTATGTCGATCCGATGGGCGCGCTGATCATCGGCATCGTCGCCGGCATCATCTGCTTCGTGGCCTCCACCACGGTGAAGAATGCGCTGGGCTACGATGACAGCCTCGATGTCTGGGGCGTGCATGGTGTCGGCGGTATCGTCGGCGCGGTGCTGACCGGTGTGTTCGCCAAGGCGGCGATTGCCGGCAAGGACGCCCCGATGGGCCTGATCGACGGCAATGCCGGCCAGGTCCTGACCCAGATCTACGGTGTGGTCATCACCATCGTCTTCACGGCGATCGTGTCGCTGATCATCCTGAAGATCATCGACTGGACCATCGGTCTGCGCGTCGATGAGGCCACCGAGCGCGATGGTCTCGACCTGAACCTGCACGGCGAGACGGTGCAGTAACAGGGGTACGCGAAGGCATCCGGGCCGGCATTCCCACCCGCCGGCCCGGGTTGCTCTCTTCTCTCGAGTGTCCAGCCTTCTGAGTTTCCCAGTCTTCTGAGTTTTGTGGTGGGGATGCGACCGGTCTTTCTGCTCCGGCCTTCAGCCCGGCTCGTGCAATCCGCTTTTCTCTCCGCCCGTTTTCCGATTAAATCGAACGGAACCCGCCCTCGTACGTTCTCGTCGCGGAGACTTTGCCCTTGACCGCTTTCGACGAGATGGACCTCGGTCCTGCCAGCCAGAGCCAGAGCCAGACTGGACAGTCGCAGTCGCAGGGCTCTGCCGGCGTCCGTGCCCCCTATCGCGATTACAAGCGCTGGCTCGATGCCGCGCCCGGCGACATGCTGGCGCGCCGCCGCCAGGAAGCCGACCTGCTGTTCCGCCGCCTCGGCATCACCTTTGCCGTCTATGGCGAGGGCGGCGACACCGAACGCCTGATCCCCTTCGATATCGTGCCGCGGATCATTGCCGCGAAAGAATGGAAGCGCCTGCGCCGCGGCCTGAAGCAGCGCGTGAAAGCGCTGAACGCGTTTCTCGACGACATTTACCACAAGCGCGAGATCCTGCGCGCCGGCACCATCCCCGAGGATCTGATCCTCAAGAACGCGGCCTATGTGAATCACATGCGCGATGTCACCATCGCGCGCCAGACCTATACGCATATCGCCGGCATCGACCTGGTGCGCACGGCGGAAAATGAATTCTACGTGCTGGAAGACAACTGCCGCACACCATCGGGCGTCTCCTACATGCTGGAGAACCGCGAGGCGATGATGCGCCTCTTCCCCGATCTGTTCGCCCAGGTGCGCGTGGCGCCCGTGGGCCATTATCCCGATGCACTGCTGCAGACGCTGCGCGACAGCGCGCCGCCGAACTGCGAAGACGAGCCCACCGTGGCGCTGCTGACGCCCGGCGTCTACAACTCGGCCTATTTCGAGCATGTCTTCCTCGCCGAGCAGATGGGTATCGAGCTGGTGGAAGGCGGCGATCTCGTCGTCAAGGATGACGTCGTCTACATGCGCACCGTCGGCGGGCTGAAGCGCGTCGACGTGCTGTATCGCCGGCTGGATGACGATTTCCTCGATCCGAAAGTCTTCCGCAAGGATTCGATGATCGGCGTGCCTGGCATCTTCGGGGCTTATAAGGCTGGGAATATTACACTCTCAAATGCCGTCGGTACCGGCGTGGCCGATGACAAGTCTATTTACCCTTACGTGCCCGACATGGTGCGCTTCTATCTGGGCGAGGAACCGATCCTCGCCAATGTGCCGACCTATGTTTTGCGTCGGCCGGACGACCTGAAATACACGCTGGAGCATCTGCCCGAACTGGTGGTCAAGGAAGTGCATGGCTCCGGCGGCTACGGCATGCTGGTCGGGCCGAAATCGACCGCCGCCGAGATCGAGGCTTTCCGCGCCAAGATCATCGCCAAGCCGGAAGCCTATATCGCGCAGCCGACGCTGGCGCTTTCCACCTGCCCCACCTTTGTCGAAAGCGGCATCGCGCCGCGCCATGTCGATCTGCGGCCCTTCGTGCTGTCGGGCGAGACCATGCGCGTGGTTCCCGGTGGGCTGACCCGCGTGGCCCTGAGAGAGGGCTCGCTGGTGGTGAATTCCAGCCAGGGCGGCGGCACCAAGGATACCTGGGTGCTGGAGGAAGATGACTCCGACGACATCAAGGCCGGCGAGGACGACTGATGCTCAGCCGCGCCGCCGATAATCTCTACTGGCTCAACCGCTATGTCGAACGCGCGGAGGCGATGGCGCGCATCCTCGGCGTGGCGCATCGCATGAGCATGCAGTCCACGCACGGCTCGGTCGGCCGCAATGATGAATGGGAAGCCGCACTCATTATCGCTGGCTGCGACAAGTCCTTTGCCCTGCATGGCGGCCCGGCGACGCGGCGCGCGGTGATCGACTTCCTTGCCTTCGCGCCAGACAACCCGTCGTCGATTCATGCCTGCCTGAAAGCCGGCCGCGAGAATGCCCGCGCCATGCGGGCGCAGATCACCTCGGAAGCCTGGGAAAGCATCAACGCCGCCTGGCTCGAAATGCGCACCTTCTCGATGGCCAAGGTGGAAGCCGACGGCTTCAGCACCTTCTTCGACTGGGTGCGTGAACGCAGCCAGCTGTTCCGCGGCGTGGCCGAAGGCACCATGCAGCGTGACGACGCCTATCGCTTCATGCGACTGGGCACGCTCCTTGAGCGTGCCGATTCAACGGCACGTATCCTGGATGTGAAATATCACGTGCTGCTGCCCTCCGCGTCCGATATCGGTGGCGCGGTGGATTACTACCAGTGGGGCGCGCTGCTGCGCTCGGTCTCGGCCTTCCGCATTTACCGCCAGATCTACCGCGACAGCATACGGCCGCTGAAGGTGGCCGAACTGCTGGTGCTGCGCGAGGACTTCCCGCGCAGCCTGCATGCGTGTTTCGCCGAGATCGTGCAGATCCTGCAATACCTGCGCGAAAGCTATCGCCGCGACTACCCTTCAGTGCGGTTGGCCGAAAGCATGCTGCTGAAACTGCGCTATGACCAGATCGATATGATCTTCACCGGCGGCCTGCACGAATACCTGACCAATATCATCGACAGCAATATCGAACTGGGCGCGGCCATTGCCCGCGATTTCATGCAGCCGAACTAAGCGGTCTTCCGGACGTTAGGACTGGCAGGAGACTGCCATGCTGCTCGATTTCATCCGCCGTTTCGCCATTGCCGCCACGCTCGTGATCGGGCTCAGCTTTGCCGGCTGGGTCACGCATCTCTACACCTGCTTCACCCAGGGCGAATGGGGCTTCCTCATCGCCGGCGCGCTGTTCTTCCCGATCGGCGTGATCCATGGCTGGGGCGTCTGGTTCGGAGCGTGGTAGGCATTACTGCTTCTGTCGCTTGACCCGGACACCGCCGCATTGTTTTGATGCGGGCGGGTTTCCTGTCTGGGGCGGATTTCACAATGACCTATTGCGTTGGCCTTCTGCTGAATGACGGCATCGTCATGCTGTCCGACAGCCGCACCAATGCCGGCGTCGATTCCATCTCCACCTTCGGCAAGATGCATGCCTGGCAGAAGGATGGCGACCGCGCCCTGGTGCTGACCACGGCGGGGAATCTTTCGCTCAGCCAGTCGGTCGTCACCCTGCTGAAGGAAGGTTTCGCGGACGAAGCCGGCAAGGCCTGCGACCTGATGCAGGCGACCAGCATGTTCGAGGCCGCCGGCATGGTCGGCGCCGCGATCCGCGAAGTGGCGCGGCGCGACGGCGAGGGTTTGAAGGAACAGGGCGTCGAGCCCAACCTGTCCATGCTGCTTGGCGGCCAGATCGGCAGCCGGCCGCATGAACTTTATCTGCTCTACTACGCCGGTAATTTCATCAAGGCGACGGAAGACACACCCTTCCTGCAGATCGGCGAGATCAAATACGGCAAGCCGATCCTGGATCGCGTGATCACGCCGGCCACGCCGCTGGTGCAGGCGGCGAAATGCGCGCTGGTCTCGATGGATTCTACGCTGCGCTCCAACATCTCGGTCGGGCTCCCCTTGGATCTCGCGATCCTGCCCAAGGGCGCGCTGAAATTCGCACTCAAAAAACGGATTACGGATCAGGAGCCCTATTTCGCCAGCATCCGCGGCCTGTGGGGCGAAGGCCTGCGCAAGGTGTTTCAGACCATCCCGGATCCCGACTGGGGGGTGTGAGCGGCTGCGACACCCTCACCCTCCCACCGCTGCGCGGCGGGGCCCTCCCTCTCCCGCTTGCGGGAGAGGGTCGGGGTGAGGGCCTTTACTTGAGCCTCACCCCAGCTTCAAGGTCACGATGATCGGCACGTGGTCGGATGCCTTGTCGCGACCGCGCATGTCTTTCACGATCTTGACGCCCTGCAGACTGTCCTGCAGCTGCGGACTGACCCAGACATGGTCGAGCCGGCGGCCCTTGTCGGCCGTGGCCCAGTCGGGCGAGCGATAGCTCCACCAGCTGTAGATTTTCTCAGACGGCGGCACGAAATGGCGCACGGCATCGACCCAGCCGCGCGCCGCCTGCATCTTCAGCATGCCCTCGGTCTCGATGGGCGTATGGCTGACGATCTTGAGCAGCTGCTTATGCGACCAGACATCGGTTTCCAGCGGCGCGATGTTGAGGTCGCCGACCAGAATTTCCTTGCCGCCCTTCTTCTTCAGGCCGGCCGACCATTTGGTCATGCCGTCCAGCACATCGAGCTTGTGCTGGAACTTGTCGTTCACTTTCGGATCGGGAACATCGCCGCCAGCGGGCACATAATAGTTGTGAAGGATGGTGCCATCGGCCAGTTCGGCGGCGATATGGCGGCGGTCGTCGCGGCCGGCCAGGTTCAGCTTTTCCTTCAGCGTGATCGCGGTCTTGGCAAAGATCGCCACGCCGTTATAGCCGGGCTGGCCATGGATCAGCCGATGCGTATAGCCGCGCTGCTCGAACAGCTCATGCGGAAAATCGACATCCTTCACCTTGGTTTCCTGCAGGCAGAGGATGTCGGGATTATGCTCGGACAGGAAACCGGCCATCAGGTCGAGCCGGGCGCGGACCGAGTTGATGTTCCAGGTCGCCAGGGTGATCGGACGGGCCGGAGCCTTTTTTGCGGGTGCTTTTACCATGCCGCTTTTCTAGCCCAGTCCCGTCCGCACTTCCAGACGCTGTCGTTTACTCGGCAGGTACGGCCTGCTTGTTACTGCCGCGCAGCGTCAGCAGTGCCACCGCCAGCGTTGCCACGGCGCAGAGCGCGATCCCGCCGGTCATCGCCGTGCCATTGCCGTTGATGAAGCCGCCGCTCACCCCGATCACCGCCGCGCCGATGGCCAGCTGGAGCGTCGCCATCAGCGAGGCCGCCATGCCGGCCGCCTCGCCATAGGAGTCCAGTGCCAGCACCGACGAGGTGGGCAGCAGGAAGCCGAGGCAGCCATAGCCGAGCAGCAGCAAAGCCATGGTGAGATACAGGTTATCGAAGCCCAGGACGTTCAGCCCGAAGGCCAGCAGCATCGCGGCGGTGAAGCCGTAGATCGACGGCATCACCAGCGCCCGCAGGCCGAAGCGCGCGCCGAGCTTGCCGCAGAACTGCGCGGCGAAGAAGAAGGCGGCGGCATTCAGCGAGAAGGTGATGCTGAAGCCGATCGGCGACAGACCATACTGCCCCATCATCACGAAGGGCGCATTGGCCAGGAAGACGAAGAAGCCGCAGATCGCGAAGCTGCCCGCCAAGGTCAGGCCCATGAAGGTCCTGTCGGTGAAGAGCTGGCCGCAGGTGCGGATCATGCCGCCGACGCTGGTCTCGGCGCGCTGTGCCGTCGAACGCGTCTCCGGCACCAGCAGCAAACCAAGGATACCGGCCAGCACGGCAATGCCGGCAACGAACCAGAAGACCGTGCGCCAGCCCAGCGCTTCGATGATCACGCTGCCGAACAGCGGCGCCAGCAGGGGCGAGACGCTGAAGACCAGCATCAGCAGGCCGAGAAGTTTCGCTTCTTCGACGCCGCGATGCAGGTCGCGCACGATGGCGCGCGGAATCACGATGCCAGCCGCGCCGCCGAGGCCCTGCAGCAGCCGGAAGGCGATCAGCGTCTCAACATTTTCGGCCAGGGCGCAGCCCACGCTGGCGCCGATGAACAGGGCCACGCCGAAATACAGTGGCAGCCGCCGGCCAAACAGGTCGGAGATCGGGCCGAAAATCAGCTGGCCGAGCGCGAAGGTGATGAAGAAGGCCGTCAGGCTCATCAGCACCTTGTCGGGGTCGGCCTGCAGGCTGCTGCCGATGAATGGCAGCGAGGGCAGATACATATCGATGGCGAAAGGGCCTATGGCCGTCAGCAGGCCGAGGATCAGGGCGTTGCGCAGGAAATGCGTGCCGGCGGACTGGGGGGAATGGGTCTGAGTGGTCATGGAAAGACTGCCTTTGAACTGCAAAAGGAGAGGCGCGCCCCGGAACTGGGACGTGGATATATGATTTGGGGTGAAGGCGCCGGCCGGCCGGTCCACGGAAATGGACGGGCGAGGGATATATAAAGCCAGCGGCGCGGTCTGACTACCGCAGAATTGCTACGATGCAATCTGCGTCGTTTCTGTTGCAGCCAAACAACACCGGGTCACTGCCATGCCGATGCATCTCGAAGGGTCCTGCCGCTGCGGCGCCGTCGTGTTTGAACTCGACAGCCATACGCCGGTGCCCTATCAGCTTTGCTATTGCACGATCTGCCGGAAAACCGCGGGCGGTGGCGGTTTCGCCATCAATCTCGGTAGTCAGTCGAAAAGCCTGAACATCAAAAAAGGAAAACGCAGCATCGGTGTCTATCGCGCTGAAATCTGCGACGACGATGGCGAGAATTGCGAGACCAGTTCAGGCGAGCGCAATTTCTGCAAACACTGCGGCACGGCGTTGTGGCTGTTCGACCCGCGCTGGCCGGAGCTGATCCATCCCTTTGCGTCTGCCATCGACACCGACCTGCCCAAGCCGAAAGCCAAGGTGCATCTCATGCTGCGCTACAAGGCCAGCTGGGTGAAGCCACAGATCGGCAAGGCGGACGAGCGCTATGAGTTGTATCCGAAGCTATCGCTGGAAGCCTGGCACAAGAAGCACAGGGTGTGGGTGAAGTGATCACGGTTATCGTCGTCCTCGGGCTTGACCCGAGGACCTCATGCAGGACGGTGAAAGGCCCTCGGGTCAAGCCCGAGGGCGACGATCAAGACGCCTCCGCCTTCATCTGCGCCGGGTCGTAGTAGAAGCGTTCGCGCCAGACCTTGTCGCCTTTCCAGGTCTGATGCGCCAGTTCCTCGATGCGGCGTTTGCTGCCGTCCTTGAACTCGAAGCGGAAAATCCAGTGGATCACCACGGTGTCGCCCGCGATCAGCACCGGGCGTACGCATTCGGTCTCCACTGTCTTGGCCCGCGCCAGCACGGCGCGTTCATGCGCCACCAGCGTGTCGCGGCCCTGGCGCGGAGGGGCGTTCAGGTTCTCCTGCATCGTCGCGTCTTCGGCATAGAATTCGGCGATGGCGCGGTCATGCTGGTTGGATTCCACCATGGCGACAAAGGCTTCCACGGTTTCGCGGCTTGGCATTGCGGTTTTCCTCCAGGCTTTTGTTGCAGGGCACTATGGCAGAATGCCGCAGGCAGGGCGCGGCCATTCGTCACATTCCACGCCAATTGCCTGCAGGGCGCAATCTGGTGTTTCGTGAGCGCATAAAAGGAGCATACTCATGCCCGCCATGACCACGTCGCAGAAACACAGCCGCTCGGACAAGATTTTCGCCTTCGTCATCACCGCTGCCCTCGTCGGCGCGCTGGTCGGTGCGATCTTCAAGGCGTTCGATTTCTGGAATGGCATGGGCGTCGATTTCGATCCCGCTGCGACCTGGCCTCTGATCCTTGGCGTCGCCTTCAGCCTGGTGCTGGGCGGAATTGTTGTCGGCGTTTTCCTCTACGGTCGCCGCAAGGAAATCCGCGACGAGGAGTGAGCAATCGCTTGCTTCGCCCTTAACTGTCATGGCCGGACGTGTTCCGGCCATCCACGCTTTTGTTGCCGTTGCTCAAAGCAAGACGTGGATACCCGGGACAAGCCCGGGCATGACAATGTTGTTGAACGGATCGTTTAAAACAAATTGAACGTGCTGCCGGTCGCGCCGAGCGGTAAACGTCCGGCCTCGAAGAGGCGGAACTTGATGGCGAAGGGATGCTCCTCCTCGGCCTCGTCCCCGGCCTCATCGTCAGCGCCGCGTGCCGCCAGCACGAGCGCTGCCTGATAGGCCGCCGTCGCCGCGGCACCCGCCGCCACTTTCAGCAAGGCGGGATCCGTCACGCCCTGGCGCGCCGCCATCTTGGCGGCATGTTCATGCGCCACTTCGCCGGCGCGTGTCGACACATGCGTCAGCGCCACTTCCAGATCATGTTCGTCGATCCGGGTCAGCGCCTGTTCGAGCAGCGCGTTCTGCATCTGCTGTTCGGCCTGCCACCAGTCGTCGTCCCAGTCGGGCGCCTGCGCCGCGCCTGAGGCCGCCAGCCAGTTCTCGACCCCGGCCACCTGCATCTCGGCGAAACCGATCCCGGCGATATAGGCTTCGGCGTCGTTGATCTCGGTCGCGGTCAGCTTGCGGCCGACGGCGGAGAACCACGGCAGGCTGCCGACCAGCTTGGCCAGCCGCGCCACCGCGCGCAGGCTGCTGTGGTCGTCGTCTTCGTCCAGCGCCATCCCGGTCAGCGCATCGATGCTGTCCTCGCCGAAGACATCGTCTTCGTCTTCATCGTCATTGGCGATCTCGACGATCTTGGTGACTTTGGCCATGCGGAATACTTTCTAACGGAGACTCAACGATTGCCGCGGCTTTCGCGCCACAGGCCCAATACTTTCTGCACCGGCCGATCCGAGAAGCTGAACAGCACGGCATCGTCATCGGGTGCGTGATGACGATGCGCCACCCAGCTCGGAATCACGAAGGTGTCGCGCCGGCCCCAGTCGAAGCGTTCCGCGGCGCTGCCTTCACCGATCATGGTGTAACCCTTGCCCTCCACCACGCTGAACACGGTGGCATCCGAACTGCGATACGCTTCGCCCACAAAGCCTTTCGGCAGCAGCTGCATATAGGTGCCGATGGTTGGCATCGCGCTCTGGCCGGTGGCCGGATTGACATATTGCAGCTTCAACCCATGGCAAGGGTCCCATTCGTCGGCGCGACGCATGGTCTCCAGCGCCTCGCGCGTGCGGCTGTAGGGATAGTTGAAAACCGGCGAGGTCGGCGTGCGCACTTCGTGATCTACCGGCAGCAGGCCGGCGCCGTAGCGCGCCAGCGCATCGCCGGTCGGGCGGGCCAGCGGCTGGCTGTCTTCCGGCAGGCGTTCCATGAAGGAACAGTCGAGCGCCTGCACCAGCGGAATATCCAGGCCGTCCATCCAGACCATGGGATGGTCGCTGTCGTTGCCATGGTCGTGCCAGGTCCAGCTCGGCGTGATGACGAAGTCGCCTTCACGCATGATGGTCTTCTCGCCGTCGACCGCAGTGTATGCCCCGTTACCTTCGACGATGAAGCGCAGGGCCGACTGCGTATGGCGATGTGCCGGCGCGACTTCACCGGGCAGGATCAGTTGCAGGCCCGCGTAAAGCGAGGTGGTGATGCGCGACTGGCCCGGCATGCCGGGATTTTCCAGAATCAGCACGCGGCGCTCGGCTTCCTTGGCGGTGATCAGCCGGCCGGCTTCCATGATGTCGTCGCGCAGTTCGTCATAGCGCCACAGCGCCGGCTGACAGGCGCTTTTCGGCTGCGGGATCACCAGCGCATGCAGCACTTCCCACAGCGGCGCCAGCTTGCGGCTGCCGATCTTGTCGTAATAGGCCTTGCGCTGCTGCATCACGGCAGGGTCGATGCTGGGGTGCTGGGTCATATGTTCCCTCATCTTGCCGCATATATTATCAGACGGCGGAGGAAACCCAATCCTGCAGAGCCGGTTTGCGGACCGGAGCCATGGACCAAATTAAGAGTGGGGCAAAAAAAGAAACGCCCGGTCGGGGGGCGAGCCGGGCGTTTCGCGCAATAAACTCTGCGCCATTGTGGCATCTGGAAGGGGGGGATCTTCCGATGCCGGCAACAGCTATGTGCCGTCGCCATGACGAAGATATGGGTATCGTCTCGCGATTTGCCAAGGGGTACCGCAAATCGCCTGCCCCACGAATCCGTGAAGCGAAGCGCGGCGTTTTGTCCCGCCGCACTCCAAACCGCTGGTCTGCAACAACATTTCCGACACTCACCGTGCAGCCATGCAGTTCGCGCACAGCAGCAGCGCGAAATCCGCAGCGCCGGCGCTGGCGCCGAAGCTGGCTATTGCGCGGTTGCGGCGGGTTCCGGATTGATCAGCCGATAGCCCAGCCGCGGTTCGGTGAGCAGATAGCGCGGCGCATCCGGATCCTTTTCCAGCTTGCAGCGCACCTTGCGCGCCAGCACGCGCAATGCCTGCCGCATCTCGGCGTTGTCGTTGCCCCAGAGCGTGATGGTAAGTTGCTTGGTGCCGACCGGCTGACCGCTTTTCTGCGCCAGCATTTTCACGAAACGCGCTTCCATCGGCGACAGCCGCACCGGCCGGTCTTCCTTGCGCGTGTCGCCGGTGAGCGAGTCGATCACGAAAGGCCCGACGGTGACGATGGTGGTGGCATTCTTCGCGGCGTTTTCCTGTGCGCGGCGCAGGGCGGCGCGCACGCGGGCCAGCAGTTCGCCGGCATCGAAAGGCTTGGTGACATAATCGTCGGCGCCGAGATCGAGCGCGCGGATTTTCGCATCGACCTCTTCGTGGCCCGACAGCACGATCACCGGCGTGGCCGAGGTCTTGCGCAGGGTTTCCAGCACCTGGAAACCGCTGATGCCCGGCAGCCCGAGATCCAACACGATCAGGCCGGCCTGCGCCGCCTGGTTCAGGCCATCTTCGCCATTGGGGGCTTCGGCTACTTTGTATGAAGCTGCCTCCAGCGCGGCGCGCAACGCCTGCCGCACGGGCATGGAATCTTCGATCAGCAGGATGCTGTGCCGGTCAGACGTCGATACAGAACTCAGAGCCGCCTCCCTTGCTACCTGGCTGAATTATCCAGTCTCATCATTCACCCATAAGATACGTTACCGAAAAATACCTCCCCCGCCCAGCCTGAAGATAACACCCCGGTCTGCCACGGCTATTTGTGAGGGTCCTGCAGGGACGCCGGCTCGTCCTTGATCCATCTCAAGTCCGAAAAATCCTTCCGCCCATGGCGCGGGACCGAAAACTGCAGCAGCGGGACGCAGGCGCGCAGGACCGCCGACGCGCCTTGGACGGTGCCGGGCCGTATAGGCCCGTCAAAAATATCGTCAGGGTCGGCGGAGGTGGACGGAGTAGGTAAATCTACCACCTCTGATCGTAAGGGCGGGATAAATTTTTCCCAGTAAACAGGCGATAATATTATCAAATGGTAACTCCCTACGTAAACAGAGTTTCCCATATTCGATTGCTGGATGTATGGCGCAACTCCGTGGGATCGCGCCGATGAAACGGAAACCAGGAAGCCAAACGATGGATACCCCGAAGACCCTGCCTCTGCGCACTTTTGGTATTCGTGGCAAGATCGTTACCGCGCTGATCGCCTTCGCGCTGCTGCCGCTGCTGCTGCTGACGGCGGCACTCTGGGTTGAGGTCGGCGATATCAAGCAGGCTCAGACCGGTCGTGTCGTTATGGCAGCCCAGGCCATCAACGATGTGATCGACCGCAACCTGTTCGAGCGTTACGGCGACGTGCAGGCCTTCGGCTATAACGCGGTGGCCACCGAGACGCAGAACTGGGACAAGCCGGGCGACAACAATCCACTGGTGGTGGCGATGAATCGCTACATGGCGAATTACGGCATCTACAAGCTGATGCTGCTGGTCAGTCCAGAGGGCAAGGTTCTGGCGGTCAATTCCAAATCCGCCGCCGGCAAGGCTATGGCTACCGAAGCGCTGTACCAGCGCAATTATGCCAATGCATCCTGGCTGCGTGCCGCGCTGGACGGAAAATTCCTGCAGGGCAAGAACGGCTTCACCGGCAGCGTCGTGGAACAGCCGGCGCGCCATCCCGAACTCGCCGCGCTCTATGCCGGTGACGACTATGCCATGATCTTCGCAGCGCCGGTCACCGATGCCAATGACAAGACGGTGGCCGTCTGGGTCAATTTCGCCGGCTTCGACCTGGTCGAGCAGATCATCCAGCAATCGAACGAGAGCCTCAGCGGCAGCGGTCTGGAGAATGCCGAAATCACCGTGCTCGACCCGCGCGGAGTCGTGATCGTTGACTACGACAGCGAGAAGCTGAAAACCCAGCCTTACGTCCGCGACTGGGCCGTACTTGGAAAACTCAATCTGGCCGAGGCCGGCGTTGAGGCGGCAAAGCTAGCAGTGGCCGGGAAGGCTGGCGGTATCGAATCCGTGCATGCCCGCAAGAAGATCACGCAGGTCGCCGGCTATCACCGCAGCCAGGGCGCCTATGACTATTCTGGTCTGGGCTGGTCGGTCCTGGTGCGGATTCCCACTGACGTCGCTTACAGCGTCGTCAACACGGTCATCATCCAGGTTGGTGCGATTCTGGCGATTGCCAGTGTGGCGGCGGTGCTGATTGGTCTGTGGTTCGGCAATGCGCTGGCCAAGCCGATCCGCCGCGTCACCAGCGCCCTGACCGATCTGGTCGGCGGCAAGGTTGATATCGACACCACCGGCAAGCAGCGTGGCGATGAAATCGGCTCGGCGCTGCGCGCGGCCGAGGAAATCCGCGACCGCGTCGTCAGCGGCCTGCAGGCCGGCGAGACGCTCAGCAGTATCACTGCCTGTGTTATGCTGGCTGACGACAACCACAACGTCGTTTTTGTGAACCGTGCTGCGCTGGCGCTGTTTCAGGCCACGGGTCAGCAGATCCGTAAGGATGTACCGCAGTTCGATCCAGCGGCGATGGTCGGCCAGAAGATCAACCTGTTCGACAACAGCCAAGCCGAGCAGCACCGCATGATCGCGGCGCTGGACAAGCCTTATGACTCCACAGTGACCGTGGGTGGTCTGCGTTTCGACATTACCGTCGTGCCAGTCTTCGACATCACCGGCAAGCGTTTGGGTACCGCCGTGGAATGGCGTGACATGACCCAGCAGCATGCCGTGCAGACCGAGGTATCGAGCCTGGTCGAAGCAGCGCTGCAGGGCGATCTGGTCCGCCGCGTCAGTCTCGACGGCAAGAGCGGCTTCATGCGTGAGATCGCCGCCGGCATCAATGACCTGCTCGGCACGGTAGTTGCGGCCGTGGATGAGGTCGATACGGTGCTCAGCGCCATGGCGGAGGGCAATCTGGGCAACCGGATGACCGGCACCTATCATGGCCAGCTCAAGCATCTGCAGGACAACTGCAATGCGACCATCGATAAGCTGCGCGAGATTACCGGCCGGATCGGCGATACCGCGCTCAACGTGAACAGCGCGTCCAACGAAATCGCCACTGGCGCCCAGGACCTGGCGCAGCGCACCGAAAGCCAGGCCTCCAGCCTGGAGCAGACCGCGGCTGCAATGCATGAGGTCACCGAGACTGTACGCCAGAATGCGGCCAATGCCGGCGCTGCAAACCAGAAAGCCAGTGTGGCACGCGATACGGCGTCCAAGGGCGGTGCGGTGGTCACTGAAGCCGTCGCTGCCATGGGGCAGATCGAACAAAGTGCGCAGAAGATTTCTGACATTATCGGACTGATCGACGAGATCGCCTTCCAGACCAACCTGCTGGCGCTCAATGCGAGCGTCGAAGCGGCCCGCGCCGGCGAGGCTGGTAAGGGCTTTGCCGTGGTGGCTCAGGAAGTCCGCGCACTTGCCCAGCGCTCGGCCGATGCCAGCAAGGACATCAAAACGCTAATCCAGGCCTCCAACAGCCAGGTCAAAACCGGTGTTCAGCTGGTCAACCAGACCGGGGCAGCTCTGGACGAAATCCTGATCGCGGTGAAGCAGGTCAACGATATCGTGGCCGAGATCGCCACGGCGAGTAACGAGCAGGCCCGTGCCATGCAGGAGATCAACACCGCCGTCGGCCAGATGGACGAAATGACACAGCGCAACGGTGCCCTGGTCGAACAGACCAGCGCCGCCACCCAGACGCTGGCGCATCAGTCCCGCGACCTATCCGATCTGATCAGCTTCTTCCGTGTCGGCGATGTCGGCACATCGGAACGCCGGCGCGAAACACGGTTTGACTGTGGAGAGGACGACAGTGTCGAGATCAGCGGTAACGCCTATGGCCTGCAGAACTGGAGCGTCACCGGTCTGCTGGCGGGCCCGTTCGACCGCCCGCCGCGCTTGGGGGAAAAATTCACGGTCGCTGCGGATCTGCGCCGGGCCGGCCTGCGCTTCAAGGCTGAAGCCGAAGTAGTGCGCATCGACGGCGCTTTCGTCGCGTTGCGATATCGCGCAGCCAATGACGACAAGCGCAAGATTTCGGCGTATTTCGCATGACCGCGCGGGCGACGCGTCTGGCGTCGGTGCCGGAACTCACCACATTGGTGGTGGTGTTTCCCGACCTGGCGATGCTGCCATGCGGCATGGGGAACTGCGTGGCCGGCTTCCATCGTGTCATCGTTGTCAGCAACACGACACGGGAATTCCTTGGGTCGCCGCTGGCGGGCTCGCGGCCGACCGGGACCGCATTCTGTTGACGGGCTGCTATCGCGGCTGGCTGCCCGGCAGCATCGACCTGCTGGCCGAGGCGCTTGGCGTGCTTCGCTTCCATGTCGAAATCGACGCGGGCATACCGCGCCGGTAGAGCGTCACGCGGGAATGCCGCTGCCCAGATCGACGAAATACTGCGTCGCGCCGGCGTATTCCAGCGGGCGCGTCACATGCGAGCCGGCTTCGAGCACCGGCAGGCCGGCGGCCAGGCCGATCAGCTGGATGGGAGATCCTGCATCATCGGGCAGGATCGGCAGCACGAAGGTTTCGATCTGGAGTATCCGGCCGCTATCGGGATGGGTGATGGTGTGGAAGGCAAGTGCGCCGCAGGGCTGCGTGGCCGCGCCCCAGAGCAGACGGCTGCGCGACGCGCGCTGGTCGGGCTGTGCCATCAGGATGTGATCGCGGCCGGTCAGGCGCAGGCCGGTGATGCTTTCGATTTCAGTGCCGGCGAGACGGAAGATCATGCGCTGCGGACTGAAGACATCGAGCAGCACAAGGCGCGGCATCAGACGTGCGATTGACACCAGGTCCATGTCGCGCCGATGCGGCAGCAGGCCAGTCTTGTCCGAACTGGCGCTGCGCCAGCGTTTCCAGGCAGCGAGAAGATGCGCGCTGTCGGCCGACATCAGGGCTTCGGCATCGACGGCAGGTGCCTCGCCGTGGCCGGTGTTTGGCGCCAGCGGCTGCAACAGCTGCGGATGCAGATAGGAACGCGGCTGCAGGGTCATTGGCTACTGCACCTGCTGGCCGACATGGATGTCGGGCCCGACCGGTGGCAGGCCGGCGCCGATATCGATGAAGCGCAGGCCTTCGCCCTCGGTATAGGAGTCCGGCGCGACACTGTTGGGCTGATTGATATTGCGGATCAGCGGCGTGGCGCAGGCCAGCACCAGCGATGGCGTGGTCTCGCCATCGGCGCAGAGTGGCGCGGAGACCAGTTCGACCGGCAGCACCGCACCTTGCTGCGTGCGCAGCCAGTAATAGATGCCGGCGGCGCAGGGTTGCGCCACTTCGGCGAACAGGAGCGCGGCGCGGCGGACGCGATTCTCGGGTTCGGTCAGATCGAGATAGTTGCGGCCCATCAGGTTGGTGCCCAGCATCTCGCCGATCATCGCGCCGGCGAAGCGGATCGGGATCGCATCGCGGCCACGAATCTCCAGCAGCAGGCAGCGCATCAGCAGCTCGCCCAGCTTGTCGGTGTTCAGCACGCTGTGCTGCGGCACCAGACCCAGGTCACACCAGCCGGGGCCACGCCAGCGATGCCATTCGGCGAGGAACCGCCGGCTGGGCTCGGTCAGCGCGCTGGGCAAAGACGCCATGAAATCCATTCTCAGAGCCTACCAAAGCCAAACCGACTCCGTCCCTGTTGTGATTCGGTAATTGCCCGGAATCGCTGCGAAAATCAGAATTGATGAGTTTCTATGCAACCTCCAGGCGTCAACCGGATGGTTGACAGAGACCTCCGCCTGCAGCCGCAGCTTCGGAGAGGGGCTTGACCTTCCCATGATGGGAAGCCCTATCTCTACCTGCAGGTTCGGTCCCTGTTTGAGAAAGTCTCCATCATGTCGATCTCGCAAAGCCTCGATCTGCCGATCACTGGAATGAGCTGCGCCTCCTGCGCCGGCCGGGTGGAAAAAGCGCTGCGCGCCCTGCCCGGCGTGGCCAGCGCCAGCGTCAACCTGGCGGCTGAATCCGCGCATGTGGTGTTCGAGGGTGCTGCTGCCTCTGCGCCCGCGATGCAGGCGGTGGAGAAAGCCGGCTATGCCGTACCGCAGGAGCGGTTCCGCCTCGCCATCACCGGCATGAGCTGCGCCTCCTGCGTCGGACGCGTCGAAAAAGCACTGAACTCTGTGCCGGGCGTGGCAACGGCTGCCGTCAATCTCGCCGGTGAAAGCGCGGAGGTCACCGCGCCGCTCGGCAGCGTAGATCCCGCGCTGCTGATCGCGGCGTTGCGCAAGGCGGGGTACGAGGCGCGCCCTTTTGAAGATCCTGCCACCGATGCTGCGCCGGCCATCGCGCAGCGCACCGAGGTGGCGGCCAGGGCGCTGGCGCGCGAACGCAATCTCGCGCTGCTGACGCTCGCGCTGGCCGTGCCCTTCATCGGCGGCATGGTCGCCAGCCTGGCTGGTCATCACGACCTGATGCTGTCGCCGCTGCTGCAGTTCCTGATCGCCACGCCGGTGCAGTTCGTGCTGGGCTGGCGCTTCTACCGCGCCGGCTGGAGCGCCGTGCGCGCGGGTACCGGCAATATGGATCTGCTGGTGGCGCTGGGCACCACGGCGGCCTGGGGCCTGAGCACCTGGCTGTGGATCGCCAGCATCCCGCATCTCGAACACGGCGCAGGAAATGCTTCTGGGCCGCACCTTTATTATGAAGGCTCGGTGGCGATTATCGCCTTCGTGCGGTTCGGCAAATGGCTGGAGGCGCGCGCTCGCGGCCAGACGGCGGCGGCTCTGCATGCGCTGCTGCGGCTGCGGCCGACGACGGCGCGGCGTCGTCGCAGCGACGGATCAGAAGAGACAGTCGAGACCGCGCTGCTCCAGCCGGGCGATCTGCTGGTGCTGCGCGCCGGCGAGGCTTTTGCCGCAGACGGCATCGTGATTGAGGGTCGTGGCAGTGTCGATGAATCGATGCTGACGGGCGAATCCCTGCCGGTCGACAAACAGCCAAACGATGTGGTGCGCGCCGGCACGATCAACCGCGACGGCCTGCTGGTAGTGCGGATCGAGGCCACCGCGGGCGAAACCATGCTGGCGCGCATCCTGCGCCTGGTCGAAAGCGCGCAGATGGCCAAGCCGCCGGTGCAGCAACTGGTCGACCGCATCAGCAGCGTTTTCGTGCCGGTCGTGCTGTTCATCGCGCTGGTCACTTTCACCCTCACTCTCACGCTCGGCGGTGTTGGCAGTGCGGGCGGCAATATCGAAACCGCCGTGCTGCATGCTGTCGCCGTGCTGGTGATCGCCTGTCCCTGCGCGCTCGGCCTCGCCACGCCGGCGGCGCTGATGGTCGGTACCGGTGTGGCGGCAAAGCACGGCATCCTGATCCGTGATGCCGGCGCACTGGAACAGGCACGCCATCTGCGGCTGGTCGCCTTTGACAAGACCGGCACGCTGACCGAGGGCAAACCCGTTGTTGCTGCCCTGCATGCGATGGATGGCGATGAGGCCTCGTTGCTGAAATACGCCGCTGCCCTGCAGGCCGGTTCGCAGCATCCGCTGGCCACGGCCATTCGTGTCCGCGCCGGCGAGGCTGTGCTGCCGCCGGTGCAGGCGTTCCGCGATTTTGCCGGGCGCGGCATCTGCGGTACGGTTGAGGGCAGGCATCTTCTGCTCGGCAATCTGAGGCTGCTGCAGGAGCATGGTATCGATGCCACGCCGTTGCGCGCGCGGGCCGAGGAACAGGCCGCCCAGGGCCGCACGGTATCCTGGCTTGCAGATGATCACAGCAAGCAGCTGCTCGGGCTGTTCGCCTTTGGCGACGAACCCAAGCCGACATCTGCGGCGGCGATTGCACGGCTGAAGCAGATGGGCCTGCGGGTGGCGATGCTGTCGGGCGACAGTGCTGCCGCCGCGACGGCCGTGGCGGCGCGGCTCGGCATCGACGAGGTGCGGGCCGGCCTGCTGCCCGAAGACAAGTCTGCCGCGCTGGCAGATCTGAAACAGGCCGCTGGCGGCGACATCGCCATGGTGGGCGATGGCGTCAATGATGCGCCGGCGCTGGCAGCCAGCGATCTCGGGATTGCGATGGGCAGTGGAACGGACGCGGCGATGCAGACGGCCGGCATCACCCTGATGCGCGGCGATCCGCTGCTGGTCGCCGACGCCATCGGCATCGCGCGCGCCACAGACGCGCGCATCCGCCAGAATCTGGTCTGGGCTTTCGTCTACAATATCGTCGGCATTCCGCTCGCCGCCTTCGGCCTGCTCGATCCGGTTCTGGCCGGTGCGGCGATGGCGCTCAGTTCGGTCTCGGTGCTGGCCAATGCCCTGCTGTTGCGGCGCTGGCGGCCAACCATGAAGGAGGCACAGCCATGAATATCGGTCAGGCCAGTGGGCAGTCCGGCGTCAGCGCCAAGATGATCCGCTATTACGAAAGCATCGGCCTGATGCCGGAGGCCGGCCGCAGCCAGGCCGGGTATCGCGTCTACAGCGAGCGCGATGTGCATCTGCTGCGCTTCGTGCGCCGGGCGCGCGATCTGGGTTTTGCGCTGGACGACATCCGCATGCTGCTTGGCCTGTGGCAGGACGATGAGCGGCCCTCGGCAGCGGTGAAGGATATTGCGCTCAAGCATATCGACGAGCTGACGCGCAAGATCGCCGAACTGCAGGCGATGAAGCGCAGCCTGCAGCATCTGGCCGAGGCCTGCCACGGCGACGACCGCCCCGACTGCCCCATCCTTGATGACCTCGGCGGACCTAATGACGGCGAGCATGAAAACGGCGGCGAGGCCAAAACCTCGCCGCCGCAATGTCACCGCTGAATGTGCGGTCTTAGAACCAGTAGCGCAGGCCAACCTTGAAGACATGCGCGGTGGTGTCGTCGAAGCCGCCTTCGCCATCATCGATCCACTGGTAGCGATAGGCCGGCACCAGGTCGAGGTTGCTGGACAGGCGGATGCTGACACCCGCTTCGCCAAAGGCGGTCAGGTCGGTCGAGGAGTCGCCATTCACGGTCACGGTGGTGCCGCCGCTGGTGGCGCTCACGGTGCTGGACTTCTGGCGCGCCACGCCGGCGCCGGCGCCGACATAGGGGCTGAAGCTGCTGCCGGTGGCGAAGTCGTAATAGACCGCGCCGGTGGCGGTGAACAGGTCGACATCACCGTTCAGCTTGGCGTTGGTGGTGCCGACGCGCAGGCGGTCCAGATCGATGTTGCCATAGCCTAGTTCGGCCTCGGCGCGGAAGCCGTTCGGGAAGCGATAGCCGGCGGCGCCGTAAATGGCGAAGCCGTTGTCATATTCGAGCGTCGAGTTGCTCGGGCCGTCGGTGTCTTCCGGCAGGAGGTAGGAGCCGCTCAGAGCGCCATACCAGCCAGTATTCAGCTTGTCCTGTGCGAGTGCAGGGGTAGTGACGAGGGCGGCGGCCAGAACCGCCAAGGCGAGACGACGCATCGTAAACTCCATGATTGCGTGCATTACGTATCGGGCATCGGCGCCCGTGCGCTACCATGGCGAGCATATATTGCAGAGTCAACGATAAGACGGGCTAAAATACAACATTAAGATGAAGTGTTGCGTCCAAGCAACACGTTGAAAAACCCTATAAAATGCAGACTCCTCTACTCATGTGTGTAGAAAAACGGCGGAGATTGCTCTCCGCCGTTTCGGTAAAGCGACCGCAGCTGGCGTCCCGTTAGACGGCCAGGCTCCGCCCGCAACTCACGTCAGGTCTCAGAACCAGCTGCGGAAGCCGATACGGGCGACATGCTGCGTCGTGTCGTCCAGCCCCTGGGCACCGTCGTTGATCCACTGATAACGATAGCTCGGCACGATCTCGAGACCGTCCGACACCTTGTAGCCGATACCGACTTCGCCGAAGGCCGTGAAGTCGGTGTCGTTACCATCGTTGCCGCCGAGCGTCGAACCATTGGAGGTCACGGCCGGGCGGTCATGGCGCTGATGCATGATGCCGGCGCCACCGCCGACATACGGCGTCAGCGGCGTGTTGGTCGCGATGTCGTAATAGGCGGCGCCGGTCAGCGAGAACTGGTCGGTGTCGCCGCCTGTGCCAACGCTGCCGCCATTGGCGTGATAGCGGTCGTTGTCCATGTTGCCATAGCCCAGTTCACCTTCGAGGCGCAGGTTGTTGCGGAAGCGATGGCCATACTGGGCGGAAATGCCATAACCGTTGTCACGTTCCAGATAGCCGCCGCCCGAACGGTCGGTATCCTGCGGCATCAGGTAGCCACCGGTGATACCGCCATAGGAGCCGTAATTCAGACGGTTCTCCTGCGCCTGTGCGGACGGCGCGATCGCGGTGGTGGCGAGCAGTGCAGCCGCAGCAGCGGCGAGAGTCACGGGTGCGAAGCGAATCATGCGTTTGAACTCCTGTACCAAGTTTTGACGAGGCGGGACCACCTGTTGTGCCGTCTAATTGCGGCGGGTGGTGGCTGCTAAATGGGGCTTCATTCTGGGCAGAAACATGGCAACGGACGCCGATCCGTCACGACAAGCTTTGCCATGGTATTTTCGCAACACACTTGAGCGAAACGCAGCTGTGCCCTAAGTCAGAACTCCTGGTTCACCGTTCTTTTCCGGCCTTCACCTATGTCCTTGAAAAAATCCGTTCTCGAAGCTGCCGAGCAGCCGTGGTCGACCGCGCTGGTGCTGGTGTGTTCAGAATGTGATGGCGGACACGGCATCGAGCTGGCGCACAGGCTGAAGGACAGCGTGAAGGACGCTGGTCACAAAAAGGATGTGCGGGTGGCGCGTGTCCGCTGCCTCGGCATCTGCCCCAAGCGCGGCGTCGCGGTGACGGTCACCGGCGCGGATCGAACGGCCTGCAGCTATGTGTTGCACGGCAAGGACAGCGACGCGGTGGAGATACTGCGCGACGTTATTTTACCAAAGTAATTCTGTAGAGCCGCAATCCACGCGTGGGAATGGTGTCGCGGAACAGGCCGCGCTCCGCATCGGTCGCGACAGGATCAACATCATCGACGCGGCTCACCGCGCGGAGCGCACGCGAAAAGCCGATGCGGAACGCTTCGGTTTGCGGGCCCTCATTCAGCACGATCAATAACAGGCCGTCCGCTTCGGTCGGTTTCAGCAGGCTGCGCAGGCGCGGCGCCGCCTCCGACGATCGTGCCGTGGCGATGGCAATTGTATAAGGATCGCCTGCATCGGGCTGCAGCAGGGCCGGCACCAGTTTTGCGATGCGCCGATTGAGCTGCATCACGGCGGTCCAGAGCCGACGCGATGCGGCAACGTCGCCGGGCGTGGCCTTCAGCGCTGGCAGGCCGCTGCCGGTCTGGATACCGTAATCCGACTGCGGTGCTGGCGCGATGCCCAGCATGCCTGCATTGCGCGCGGCGTAGTTGTCTTCGCCATGCCAGATCAGACCGGTGGCGCCGGCCATCAGCGCCGCGAAGGCTGTCACCTGCGCCTCTTCCGGATCGGGCAGCGTCTCGCCGTTGCCGGTGCGCGCGCTGGCCGGCAGCAAAGCCCAGACGGGGCGGCCCTGATGCTGGCGCACACTGCGTGCAAAGGCGGCAGTTCCGCCAGCGCCGCGCGGCATGGCCACAACCGCGATGTCGCTGGCATCCAGCAGGGCGGCATGCTGCAGCCGGCCCCAGCTCTCGTTCGGCGTGGCGCGCAGCAGCTGCAGCCGCGACCCGTCGGCGGCGGCCAGCTGCGCTTCCAGCGGCTGCTCGGGATCGGCGGTGACGGCGTTGAAGTCCCCCATCAGTGCGGCGTGATAGCCGCGCGCAAGACCTCTGCTGTAATCCACCAGCGCACCGCTCAGTGCCAGCGGGAAGAAAGAGCGCGCGACATCATAGCCCGGCAGGATATCGCCTTCGCGCGAGGCCTGCGGCACCGTCTTCGGATGCGCGGTCTGGATCGCGCCATCCAGCGGCGCGTAATCGGCGAAGGGATCGCTGGCGCAGCCGGCCAGCGTGAACAGAACACCGAACAGCAGCGCCTTCATGCCGCGCTGCTGCATGCTGTTATGACTTCTTGCTGGCGGCCTTCTTGGCGTTCGGCTTGTCGTCATGCTCGATCACCGTGCCATCCTGCACTTCCGTATCAGCCGGGATATGCGGGTCCTTGCCATGGCCTGCGGCGGACTCGGTCAACCGGTCCATCCAGGCCAGCAGCACGCCGGAGATCACGAAGGTGAGATGGATCCCGACCAGCCAGGCCAGTTCGATATTGTCGCGGTTCTCGATATTCATGAAGGCGCGCAGCAGCTGGATGGCGGAAATCGCGACGATGCTGGCCACCAGCTTCAGCTTCATGCCGGAATAGTCGATTTTGCCCATCCATTCCGGACGGTCCTTGTGATCGGCGTTGTCGATCTTGGAAACGAAATTCTCGTAGCCGGAGAAGATCACCAGCAGCAGCAGGTTGCCGGCCAGCGACAGATCGATCAGCGACAGGATCGAGAGCACCAGCTGGGCCTCGCTCAGCGCAAAGACATTGGGCACGGTGTGGAAGAGTTCCTGCATGAATTTGACCAGCAGCAGGATCAGCGCCACGGCGAGGCCCAGATAGAAGGGCGCCATGACCCAGCGACTGGCAAACAGGGTGCGTTCAATCACGCGTTCGAGGATCGCAAGCATGGCGGGGCTCCGGTTCATCTTCGGCCGGAAGCTAGCTTAAGCGGGGCGACCGGGCCAGAGACGGCCGAACCAATTTACGGCACTGGTTTGTGGACCGGCCGGTGCAATCCTGTCTTGTCAGCCCTGTGGCACGGGTCTAGGTAGAATTCGCACGACCGTTACCGGCGCCGCAGCCTCCCGCATCCTGCATCTGGCGCGCCGCCCTGCCCGTTGAGAGTCATGACACCGTCATCTGAAGCGGACTCCCCCCAGGCCAGTCCTTCTGCTTTCGGGCCGCCGGTTTTCAGCCACCAGGAAAAGATCGCCATCGTCGCCGGCCTGATGCTGGGCATGTTCCTGGCCGCGCTGGAGCAGACCATCGTCACCACCGCGCTGCCGGGCATCGCCGCCGAACTGAAGACTGCCGAACACATGTCCTGGGTGGTCTCGGCCTATCTGCTGACCTCCACAGCGGCCACGCCGATCTATGGCAAACTGTCGGATCTCTATGGCCGCAAGCTGATGCTGCAGATCGCGATCGGGATTTTCCTGCTCACCTCGCTGCTCTGTGGTTTGGCCCAGACGATGACGGAACTCATTATATATCGTGCGCTGCAGGGCCTGGGCGGCGGTGGCCTGCTGGCGATGGCGCATGCCACCGTGGCCGATGTGGTCAGTCCGCGCGAACGTGGCCGCTACCAGGGCTATATCGCCGCCGTCTTCGCCACGGCCAGCGTGGCCGGCCCGGTGCTGGGCGGTGTCTTTACCACGCATCTCGGCTGGCAGTGGATTTTCTGGATCAATGTGCCCTTCGGGCTGGCGGCACTGGTGGCGGCCGAACGCACGCTGAAACGCCTGCATGTCAAACGCCTGCGCCACCGGATCGACTATGCCGGCGCGGTGCTGATCGTCTCGGCGGTCTGCTGCATCCTGCTGATCACCACGATGGGCGGCAACGATGTCGCCTGGGATTCGCCGGTCATCCTCGCTCTTGCCGCCGCCGCGCTGCTGCTGTTCGGCCTCAGCATCTGGCAGGAGCGCCGGGCACCCGAGCCGATCCTGCCGCCACGGCTGTTCCGCAACCGCAACTACGTGATCGCCATGTCGTCCAGCCTGCTGCTGGCCATGATCATGATCGGCGGTCTGGTCTTCATGCCGCTGTTCCTGCAGATGGTCTACCGGCTGCCGGCCGACCAGGCCGGCCTGCTGATGATCCCGCTGACGCTCACGGCCGTGCTGGGCGCCATTACGGTCGGCCAGTCGGTCACCCGCACCGGACGCTACAAGCATTTCCCGCTGATCGGCCTGACCCTGCAGGTGGTCTCGATGCTGCTGCTCGGTACGGTCGATGCCACCACGCCGCACTGGCAGAGCGCCCTCTATATGGGCCTGTCGGGCTATGGCATCGGCCTGTTCATGCCGGTGATGCTGATCTCGGTGCAGAATACGGTCGAACACCGCGATCTCGGCGTCGGCACCGCGTCGGTCTCCTTTTTCCGCTCGATGGGCGGCTCCTTCGGCGTGGCGCTGTTCAGCGCCGTGCTGGTCGCCACGCTCGACCGGCTGATCGCGGTCTTGCCGGGTGCCGCCGCGCTGGGTCCGCAGCCGGCGGTGCAGCTGCTGCGCGCCGGCCCGGCCGCGCTGGAGTCCGCGCCGGCCGTGTTGCGCGACGGCGTGCTGCTGGCGATGACCGATGCTTTCCAGATCGTCTTCTGGCTGGCTGCGGCCATTGCGGTGGTGGCGCTGGCCATTCTGGTTTTCCTGCGCGAGATCCCGCTGCGCACCAGCGCCGGCGCCTCCGGCGTCTCGCAGGCAGAAAAAGCCGTCGCGACAGCCGAGAAAACCAGCCCCGGCACCACCGTGGCGGCGTCGGCGGACTGAATGCGCCCTGTGACTATGCTGGGGGGATTGTCTCGGGCGACGAGGCTTATCCACACGAGACGCGATCCTGCCGCGTCAAAGCGCTTGCATGATCAGGGGCTTCCCGGCATGAGTCACGCCATGCTCCGCTCTGTATGCACCGCCCTGTTCGCCCTGTCCGTCGCCATCGCGCTTCCTGTCGCGCCATCTGCCGTCGCCGCCACGGTGCAGGTGCGGGGTGAGACCATCCTGGTCGATGGCAAGCCGTTTGCCGTGGTTGGCGCCGCCGGCCAGACCCGCTTCGGCCTGCTCAAGCAGCTCGGCGCCACCACGATCCGCACCTATGGCGACGAAACCGGCTTCGTGCTGGACGAGGCACAGAAGGCCGGGCTGAAAGTGATTGCCGGCTTCTGGCTGGAACATCCGCGTCGCGGCTTCAGCTACACGGATCTCGCCAAGGTCGGGCCGCAGCTGCAGCGCCTCACGGAATTCGTCAACCGGCACAAGAACCACCCCGCCTTGCTGATGTGGGGTCTGGGCAATGAGGTCGAGGCCGATGTGGCCGACGACGTCCATGTCTGGGCCGGCATCGAGGAAGCTGCGCAGGTCGTGCGCCGGCTCGATCCGAACCATCCCACGCTGGCCGTGCTGGCCGAGGCCGGCAACGACAAGATTGTGCGTTTCCGCCGCCATGCGCCCAGTATCCAGGTGCTCGGCATCAACTCCTACGGTGAGGCGCTGCCTTCGCTGCCCGACCGCGTGCGGGCGCAGGGCTGGAAGGGGCCGCTGGTGATCACCGAGATGGGGCCGATGGGCCAGTGGCAGGCCCCGCGCACGCCCTGGGGCGCCGCCATCGAACCGAGCAGCGACGAGAAGGCGGCCATGCTGTCGCGCTGGTTCAGCGCGCTGCAGCCCAAGGTGCAGGGCTATATCGTTTTCTACTGGGGCCAGAAGCAGGAAGTCACGCCGACCTGGCACAGCCTGCTGCTGCAGGGCGGCGAATACACCCGCACTGCAGAGGCGATGGCGGCGGCCTGGGGCGGCAACACGCCGCAGGGCAATCGCGCACCGCGCATCGCGCTGTTCCGCCTGCCGCAGGGCAATGAATGGAACCGCGACCAGAGCATCCGCGCCGAAATCGCGGTGGAAGATCCCGACAACGATCCCTTCGGTGTGGTCTGGCAAGTGATGGCCGAGAGCAGCGACCTGAAAACCTGGGGCGATGCCGAACAGCCGCCGCCGGTCTTCCCGCAGGCAGTGCGTGAACCGGGCCCGAAGGGTGCCACCATTGCCGGGCTGCAACCGGGCAATTACCGCCTGTTCGTCACCGCACGTGACGGCAAGGGTGCAGCGGCCACGGCGAATTTGCCGTTCAGGGTGAAGTGACACCGTAAGTGTCATCCCGGGCTTTCGACCCGGGATCCCATTTTCTCTGTCGCAAAACAAATGGGACCCCGGCTTAAGGCCGGGGTGACGCGCTTCCCTTACCGGCACAAGCCGAATCTTCCGCCCATGCCGAAATGGAAATGGTTGTGGTGCGCGGCATCGTAGGCCGGGCCGAGTGCCATGGTGAAGATGTCGCAGCTGCGCTTGTGCAGCGCGCGTAAGAAAGCACCCGTCGTGCCGTCATCTTTCCAGTTTTTCTCCACGCTGATGCTGCGGCCATCGTTGAGCGCAATCGCGCTGATATCAATGGCATTGGCGCTGGCATGTTCGCTCTGTCGCGTGCCGCCGCGCACGTTGCGGCAGGCATAGCTGCCCAGATGCGTCACCCGACGCACGCTCTGGCCGAGATACTGTTGTGCCAACGGCTGCAGCACATGGCTTTCCCACATGGCGTAAGAGACAGCTAAGGGGCAGCTCGCCAGAAAACTGCTGCTGAGCGGAATGACGGCCGCCTGCACCTGCACGACATCGGGCAGCGGGCATGCGGCGCTGCCGGCATCGGGCCGCGGCACGGTACGCAGCGGCGCGGTCTGCAGGGCAGTTGTGCAATAGGCTGAGTCACTGCGCAGCCGCCGCAGCTTGAACTGCGTCATCGGAGTCAGCGGATCGGCAACATGCAGCGGCGCGAAGGGATTGTATTCTCGCGGCAGATGCTGCCAGCCGATCCAGCCAAGCCCGGCAATCAGCATGAAAACAAAAATCCAGAGAAAGCGCCGCCGCATGCTACGGCTTTAACGGTCATAGAAGGCATAAAAAAGGCGGGCGCCGTAACCTGACGCCCGCCCATGCAGGATGCCGTACTCGAACTGAACTCTTACTCTAAGCTACTCTGTACTTACGCAACTCAACTGAACTTTACGCAACTCTACTCAGGCGGCATCCAGCAATTTGGTTTCAGTATCACTTCCGGGCGCGTTCAGCGCAGCCACGGTCCGCGCTTCCACCAGACGATCAAGATCGAGCAGCGACACCATGCGTTCGCTGCGCGCGGCCAGCGCGGTGAGGAAACCATGCTCGGCATCCGCCACCGTATCCGGCACCGGCTGCAGCTCGGCTTCGTCCAGCGACACGATGTCCGATACCGAGTCGACCAGCAGGCCATACACGCCGGCGCGGGCTTCCACGATGATTACCACATGGTTGGCAGTCGGCGGTGTTGCGGCGGCATTGAGGCGGATGCGCAGATCGAAGATCGGAATCACCTGGCCGCGCAGGTTGACCACGCCGCGCACACCGCCCGCGGTATTGGGCAGCGGCGTTTCCCGGGTCCAGCCACGGATTTCCCGCACGCTCAGGATATCCACGCCGTAATCCTGGCCGGCAATGGCGAAGGTAAGGTATTCGCGCTGCATCTCAGAATTCCTCCCAGGTGTCGTCTTCAGCCTTCAGCGCGGTATTGCCGACAACGACCGCTGACTTGGTGCGCGCCGCCGGCTTTGCAACCGGGCGGATTGTCGCAGCTGGTTTCACCGCAGCAGGTGCCACTTTGGCGACGACATTGCTGTTGGCACTGGAGGTTACAGTGGCGACCGCACCGGTGCGGAAGAAGCCGACCAGTTCGTTCAGCTCATGCGCCTGCCCCGACAGCGCCTGCGCGGCTGCGGAGGTCTCTTCCACCAGCGCGCCGTTGCGCTGCGTGGTCTCGTCCATGCTGGCGACGGCGGTGTTGATCTGGTCGAGGCCGGTGGCCTGCTCGCGGCTTGCCGCTGCAATCTCGGCGACGATATCCGCCACCTTCTTCACAGCGCCAACAATCTCGTCCAGGCTCGCGCCGGTCTGCTGCACCAGCCCGGCGCCGCTGCGCACCTGCGCATTCGACTCCTGGATCAGGCCCTTGATGTCCTTCGACGCCGAGGCCGAACGCTGGGCCAGTGCGCGCACTTCCTGCGCCACCACCGCAAAGCCCTTGCCCGCCTCGCCGGCGCGGGCCGCTTCGACCGAGGCATTCAGTGCCAGCAGGTTGGTCTGGAAAGCGATCTCGTCGATCAGGCCGACGATGTCGCTGATCTTCTGCGCGCTCTGCTCAATGCCGTTCATGGCGGTGACAGCGTCGGTGACGATCCGCCCGCCCTTTTCGGCGGTCTGCCGCGCGGCACTAGCCAGCTGGTTGGCGGCCTGGGCATTGTCGGCATTCTGCTTCACGGTGGCGGTGATCTCGTGCATCGAGGCCGCCGTCTCTTCAATCGAGGCAGCCTGCGATTCCGTGCGCTGCGCCAGATCCTGGCTGCCGGTCGAGATTTCACCGGAGGCGTCGCGCACGGCCGAGGAGGCATTGCGCAGGCGGCCGGCAAAATCCTTCAGCGTGTCGGCCATGCGATTGACGCTGCCCTTCAGCGTGCCGAACACGCCGGCATAGTCGCCTTCGACATGCTGGGTCACGTCGCCATCGGCCAGTGCCGAGGTGATGGTGGCCAGCTCGCCGGTCATCGCCTGCAGCATGCCGGCCAGACCGTTCAGTTTCTGGCTCATCGTCAGCAGGAAGCCGTCCTTGTCGCTTTCGTTCAGGCGCTTCTCCAGATTGCCGGCAGCCATGGTGTCGCAGAGATCGGAAATTTCCGCGATGGCGGCGCGCTCGCGGGCTTCGCGGGCCTCGCGTTCGGCGGTCTGCTTCTGGCGGTCGGACTCGATCTGCGCTTCGGCTTCGGCGCGGGCCACCATGTTGTCCTTGAACACCTGCACGGTCTTGGCCATGGCGCCGATCTCGTCGCTGCGCTGCGCGCCATCGACAGTCACGCCAAGGTCGCCATCGGCCAGCTTGCCCATGGTGCCGGTGATGCGGGTGATCGGCCGGGTGATGGTCAGCACGACGATCAGCGCAGCCAGCACGATGGCGGCCAGCAGGCCCAGCGCGGTGGTCCAGATCATGGTCGGGCGCTGTGTGTTGTAGAATTCCGTCAGTCGATCGTTCATCACCCGCACGTTGTTCACATTGGTTTCGGCGGTGCGGCGCAACACGGCGATCACGTCATCGCGCTGCTTCAGAACGGCAGGGGTGCGCCCCACTTCACGGGCGGCTTCCACGCCGTCGCTCTGCACGGTCGCCAGAATGGCGCGGCGGTTGGTGAAATAGGCCTGCAGCGGAGATTTCACGCTGTCCTGAAAAGCCTTCTGCGATTGCGGCGGCACCATGCTTTCCCAATGCGCCAGAATCTTTTCGACCGAGGCGATCTCGCTATTCATGGCAGCGATCAGCCCCTTGAGTTTCTCGCCGTCTTCCGCGGCATAGATTTCGAGAGTGATGCCGCGTGTGTTGATGACATGTCCAAGCACCTGCTCGGCGCTCAGCGCGCGCTCCGACAAAGCAGTCATCTGGTTGCTCTGGCTCTCGTAGCGGTCCATCGAGAAGATGCCCATCCAGCCGATGCCCATAGTGAGGGCGGCCATGATGGCGATGACGAGATAGATGCGGGGGCCGATTTTCAGCCACGAGAGAAGGCGGCGACGCATAGCGCAAAAGTCTCCTGTTCGCGCGGGCGGCATGGCCCGGGCGGCGTTCGAGTCCGATGTGGAATCAGACGACCGTTACACTGATGGCGAGGCCGATAGCGCTGCGTCGCTCGGCAACGGTCGATGGAGACCTTCCCTTCCCGCGGGAAAGTGCCGCGATACGATAAGCGGCGGCGGGAGGGTTATGCCGTAGACGTTGCATATTCGCACGTGCTGATATCGCGACACGGCTATGCGATTCTTGCATAAGTGGCGCGGGACTGTTGCGCGACGTCAGCCTGCGTCTCTTGTCGAACCGGGTCGGCAAGCTAACTCGCTTGCATGTCTCCTGTTTCTCAGCCTCTTCGGCCGGCACTGCTGGCGGCTTATGCGGCGCCGGCTTTGCCCGGCGCGATGTTGCTTCTGCCGGTCTATGTGCATCTTCCGGTGCTTTATGCTGACAGGCTCGGTCTGGGGCTCAGCCTGGTCGGGACGCTGCTGCTGCTCGCACGGCTGTGGGATGTTCTGACCGATCCCTTGGTCGGCGTGCTCTGCGATCGCAGCGTGGGGCGCGCGCGGCGTAAAATCTGGCTGCTTGCCGGCTTGCCGCTGGCCATGGTGGGGACCGGCTTTTTGTTCCTGCCGCCCGATGGCGCCGGCGCCGTCTACCTGCTGGTCTGGACCATGCTGCTCTATCTCGGCGCCACCATGATCCAGATTCCGTATCTGGCCTGGGGTGCCGAACTCTCCGGCAGCTATCACGAACGCACCCGGATCAGCGGCTGGCGTGAAGGCTTCACTGTGCTGGGCACCATGGTGGCGGCGGCTTTGCCCGCCGTGATCGGCGGCGACATCCGCGAGGGTATCGGCCAGCTCGGAATTTTGATTCTGGTCCTGCTGCCGCTGTGCCTGCTGCTGGCGCTCTGGCGCGTGCCGGAGCCGCAGCAGCGCGGCGTCACCGCATCCTTTAGCATGGCCGGCCTGCGCACCGCCTGGCGCAACGGGCCATTTCGCCGTCTGCTGCTGGCCTGGCTGCTCAATGGTGTCGCCAACGGCCTGCCGGCCACGCTGGTTTTGTTTTATGTAACGCATGTGCTTCAGGCGCCCGATCTCGGCGGCATCGTGTTGCTGCTGTATTTCGGCGCGGGTATCGCCGCGGTGCCGTTATGGCTCGATCTGGCCAGGCGATATGGCAAACACCGCGTCTGGATCGGCGCCATGCTGTGGACCTGTGCGGTCTTCGCCACCGTTCCCCTGCTGGGTGCGGGACACACGACAGCCTTTCTCATCGTCTCGGTCCTCACGGGTGTCTGTCTGGGCGCCGATCTTGCACTGCCGCCAGCCATGCAGGCCGATGTGATCGATCTCGACACCGCCCGCACCCGGGAGCAGCGCGCTGGTTTCTTCTTTGCGCTCTGGGGCATGGCGACGAAGCTGGCGCTGGCAGCGGCGGTCGGGATCGCCTACCCGCTGCTCGATCTGGCGGGTTTCGATCCGGCAGCGGCGCAGAACGACCGCGGCGCGCTATTCGCCCTCGCGGCGCTGTATGCCTGGGCGCCGGTCGTCTTCAAACTGGCGGCGATTGCGGCGATGTGGCGCTACCCCATCACGGCGGCGCGCCAGGAACGCTTGCATGCGCGGATCATGCGCCGCATATAATGCGCGCCTTTTCCAGTCTCCATAAGGATTTCGCCCATGGCTTCCGCCCCGGTCCGGCTCGGTATCATCGGTTACGGCATCATGGGCGAGCGGTTGCTGCGCGCCGCGCTGAACCATGACCAAAGCGTGCTGACCGTTGCCGGTGTGTGGGATCCGTCGAAAGACGCGATGGCCCGGCTGCAAAGTGATCTGCCGCAGGTGACACAGTTGGCGTCTTCTGACGCCGTGATCGCTGCCAGCGACTGCCTCTACATTGCCTCGCCGCCGGCCTCGCATCTGGGTTATGCACGTACCGCTTTCGCCAGGGGCCTTTCCGTCTTCTGCGAAAAACCGCTGGCCGTCGATGTGGCGGATGCCGAAGCCTTTGTCACTGAGGCCGCAAAGAGCAAGGCGCGCGGTGGTGTCAACTTCCCGTTTGCCTCGTCCTTTGCCGTGGATCAGCTGCGGGAATGGATGGCCGGGGGCGTGACGGGTGACGTGCAGCGCATCGACATCGAGGTCGGTTTTGCCGCCTGGCCGCGGCCCTGGCAGGTCGATGCGGTGAGCTGGCTGGATGCGCGGGCGCAGGGCGGCTTCACGCGCGAAGTGGGATCGCATTTCCTGTTCCTGGCGCGCCGCCTGTTCGGACCGCTCAGCCTGTTGTCTCACAGCGTTGCATATCCAGAAGCCGGCAAATCCGAGCGCAGCATCGCCGCCGCGTTGACCGCCGGCAGTCTGCCGGTCAGCGTCAGTGGCGTGGTCGGCGAGACCGACAAGCCCGATCACAATATCTTCCGTATCACCGGCCCGAAGGGCGCGATCCGCCTCCGCGACTGGTCGATTGCGGAAAAGCAGGAAAAAGACGGCAGCTGGCGCGAGGCGCCAGACGCACTGCCCAATGAAAAGATGCGACCTCTGGTGCTGAAACGGCAGCTCGACAAGGTGGCGGCGCTGACCCGGGCAGAGGGCCAGGATCTCGCCACCCTGGCCGAAGCCGCCGAGGTGCAGCGCGTGGTGGAAACCATCCTGAAGGGCTGATCACAGCCCGTTTCACTCAGATTACACTGGAAAACTGCGCCATTTTGCATGGTGCGGCGGTCTCGCTGTGACATTTCCTGTCACAGCTTTCTCGCGGTTTTCTAGCGGTGCTGGGCTGAACTGAATCCCCCGTCGACCCGTTTCTTTCCCGACTGCACGGCCGGTGCAGGCCTCGAGCGTCCCTCCCCCCGCATATTCGGGGTCTGCACCGGCCCATCAGAAAGGACATCGACATGCTCTATTGGGCCCTGATTTTCTTCGTTCTGGCGCTGATCGCCGGTCTGTTCGGTTTCGGCGGCATTGCCGCGGCCTCGGCCAGCATCGCCCAGATTCTATTCTTCATCTTCCTGGTGGTCTTCGTGATCAGCCTGATCGCGCATCTGATCACCGGTCGCCGTCCCCCCACGGTCTAACAACCGCGGGTACATCCAGTACCGCGTACTTTTCCTCTGTAGGTCCTTCCCCCCAACTCGGCGGATGCTTCGGCGTCCGCCAATTTTTTTGCGCGACTTATTTTTGCGCCTGCACAAGCGGAACAGGCGCGGCTCTCGGGTGTTTGGACTGTGTACTGAGTGGAACAGGAGGATCGAAATGGCTGAGAACCCGAATTCCCCGCCGTATCCGCAGGACCCGATCGAGGGGTCGCAGCATTACGGCTCCCGGACAAACGGGGATGGGCAGACCGAGACCCGTCAGCAGGATACGACCAAACGTTCAGGCCGCGGTTTCGCAGCCATGGATCCCGAACGCCAGCGCGAAATCGCGCGTAAGGGCGGTCGTTCGGTGCCTGATGAGAAACGCAGTTTTTCGCAGAACCGTGAGCTTGCCGCGGCGGCCGGTCGCAAGGGTGGCCAGGAAAGCGGGGGCAACTTTGCCCATGACCGCGAACGTGCTGCCGCCGCAGGCCGCAAGGGCGGCCAGCACTAACCGCACAACGATGACACAGCAGCAACGGCAAATCGTGGGAAACCGCGATTTGCCGTCCGCTTATGTGATGGCTGCACGAAAGATGCAGCAGGGCTGTGACAAGCGGCCCTGAAGGGGAACCCCCTCGCGAAAGGGCCCGTTCGGTTGGATGTCAGTTCGTACATCCAAGCGATGAGGCGTCATGAATTTCGAGCGTTACTTCCGATCAAATCTTATCCGTGAAATGCCGATCGTGCGGCGCTGGTCCTATGTGCTGTGCCGCAATCCCAGTCTGGCCGAAGACATGATGCAGGACACGCTGGCCAAAGCCTGGGCCAATCGTGGCAGTTTTGCGCGTGGCACCAATATGCGGGCCTGGCTTTATCGCATCCTGCGCAACACCTATTTCAATCATCTGCGCCAACGTCGTCGCGAAGTGCCGGATCCCGATGGCGCGCTGACCGCGACCTTGCGCACACCGGCGGAGCAGACCGGCAAGATCGAGCTGCGCGAGGTGACCGAGGCCATGCAGGATCTCTCGCCGGCCCAGCGCGAAACGATGATCCTGATCGGCGCGCAGGGCATGTCTTATAAGCAGGTCGCGCGATTGCAACGCGTGAATATCGGCACGGTGAAAAGCCGGCTGGCGCGCGCACGTCAGGCGGTGGCACGCAGCATGGGCTATGAGTCTGTCAGCCGCCGGGGTGACAGCTTCTCCGATATGGCCTCACGCCACTAGGGATTGCCGATATATCCCAGCTGCTCGGACAGGCGGCGTGTGAAGCCCAGCAGAGTTGCCGCATGGCCACCCTGTAGCGAGACATCGATCTTCGGCGTCGGGCCGATCACGGTGATGGCCAGCTGCAGATGGCCGCTGTGATTGAACACCGGTGCGCTCAAAGCGCTAATGCCCGGCACCGGCAGATCGGTGGTAGCCGCGATACCGTCACGTCGCACTTTCTCGATTTCGCGATCCAGCGCCACGCCCGAGAGCGCACCCAGATCGCTCCAGCCTTTCTGCACGGCCTGCAGCTCGGCAGCGATCACCGGTTCGATCAGCTTGCGCGGTAGCCAGGCGGCAAACACCTTGCCGGTCGCCGTGCCGGTGACGGTGAACATGCCGCCCGGCCGCACATTGGCATGAATGTAGTTCGACGATTCCTGCACCAGCACGATGGTCGGGCCATGCGTGCCCCAGACCGTGATCGCCACCATCAGGTTCAGCTGATCGGCCAGCGCTGCCACCTGTTCGGCGGCGAGGCGATACGGGTCGCTGCCGCGCAACCGCGCCAGGCCAAGCGTGAGCGCAAACGGCCCGAGCCGATAGCGGCCCGAGGCGGCATCCTGCTCGACCAGGTCGAGCTTGCGCAGGCTGGTGATATAGGCATGCGCCTGGCCGGGCGTCAGTTCGGCCATCTGTGCCAGGTCACGCAGCATCATCGGCTGGCCGCTTTGGGCCAGCAGGGTCAGCAGCCGGCCGCCGATCTCGACCGATTGCACGCCGCGGCCTTTCAGCGCGGGCGTATCGGTGTCGTCGCCGCCATAAAGCGGGCTGGCTGTCGCCGGATCGATCCTGTCCCCCATGCCTATTGCATAACCGCCGACGGGCGCGGAGTCACGCCTCGACGCCGGCGGCGTGGCGCCCGGCGATATAGCCAAAGGTCATGGCGGGCCCCAGCGTGATACCGCCACCGGGATAGTTGCCGCCCATGATGCTGGCCATGTCGTTCCCGGCTGCGTAAAGCCCGGGCACCGGTTGGCCTTCGCCGTTCAGCACGCGCGCCTGCGCATCGGTCTTCAGGCCGGCGAAGCTGCCCAGATCGCCGATCACGACCTGCACGGCATAGAACGGCCCGGTCTTGATCGGTGCCAGACAGGGATTGGGCGTGACGGTGGGATCGCCGAGATAGCGGTTATAGGCCGTGCTGCCCTTTTGAAACTCTGGGTCTTCGCCGGCTTCAGCATAGCGATTGTAAGTGGCGACGGTCTGCTCAAAGGCGCTCGCTGTGATGCCGCACTCTGCGGCCAGTTCGCCCAGCGTGCGACCGCGCTTCAGATAGCCGCTGCGGATCTGGTGCGACAGCGGCACCGGGAAGGGCTTCACATGACCAAGGCCGTAGCGGCGCAGAGTCGGATGGTCGGTGATCAGCCAGGCGCAGATTTCGCCGGGCAGGTCTTTGCTGGCCTTGACCAGTGCCTGGCAGAAATCGTGATAGGAATTGCCTTCGTTGACAAAACGCTTGCCGGCTTTGGTTACCGCGATCACGCCGGGCTTGGCGCGATCGATGAAATGCGGAAACGTGCCGGGCGTACCATCCGACCGCAGCGGCCGGCTGATCGGCACCCAGGCGGCGGCATTCGGCAGTTCGTCAGCCGTGATGGCGCCCACGGCTTTCTGTGCCAGCTTGATGCCATCGCCGGTATTGCTCTCGGGCGTCGGCGACCAGTGCTCCGCGCCGGTCGGCGCATGCGGATACAGCTTGGCGCGGCGCGCGATGTCATGCGGGAAGCCGCCGGTGGCCAGCACCACGCCTTTCGTCGCGCTCACCCGCACAGGACCGTCCTTGGTGTTGATCATCGCGCCGGTCACGCGGTCGCCGTCGCGCAGCAATTCGCCCGCCGGTGCTTCCAGCCAGAGCGGAATGCCGAGATCGGCGGCCGACTTGGCCAGACGACCCGCCAGTGCATTGCCATTGGTCAGTCGCATGCCGCGACCATGTAGCGCCAGGTCGCGCAGGTATTTCGCCAGCAGCTTGGCCACGTAAGCCGCCGAGACCACGCTGCGCGTGACGTTGAAGAAATGCAGCAGTTCCTTGCCGGAACCGATCATCATGCCGACGAAGGTGATCTCTTCCAGCGGCGGACGCAGGGTCTTGATCTGCGCGCCCAGTTCGCGGCCATCGTAAGGCGCGGCGACAATCGAGCGTCCGCCGGTCATCGCCCCGGGCTGGTTCGGGTGATAGTCGGAGAACTGCGGCCCGAGCACGAATTCGACAGCGGTTTTCTGCTCGAAGAACTCGACCATCTTCGGGCCGTTCTCCAGAAACGCATCGACGCGGGCTGCATCGAAATGATTGCCGGCTTCGGCCTGAAGATATGTGCGGCCCTGTTCCTTGCTGTCTTTGAATCCTTCGCGCGCTGCCAGCGGGTTGCCCGGAATCCACAGCCAGCCGCCGCTGCGTGCCGTCGTGCCGCCAAAGACGGCTTCTTTCTCGACCACCAGCACATTCAGACCATGCAGTTTCGCGGTGATCGCCGCCGCCATGCCGCCGGCGCCAGAACCCACCACCAGAAGATCGCAATCGTAGGTTTTCATCGTCATGCTCACACCGTAAGGAAGCCGCCATCGACCGGCAGCATGGCGCCGGTGACGTAGCTCGACATGCTGGAGGCCAGGAAGACGACAGGCCCGACGAGTTCTTCTGGCTTGCCGGTGCGCCCCATCGGTGTATGCGCCATGAAACGCCCGATGGCTTCGGGATTGGCGCGCGTCGCTTCGGTCATCGGCGTGTCGATCACGCCCGGCGCGATGCCGTTGACGCGGATTCCTTCGGCTGCCAGTTCGGCAGCGAGCGCGCGGGTCAGCTGCAGCACGGCGCCCTTGCTGGCGGTGTAGGTGCTGCTGCGCGGGCCGGTGGCAAAGGAATTGATCGAGCCGAGATTGACCACGCGGCCTTTGGTCTTACGCAGCTGCGGCAGCAGGGCGCGCACCATGTTCTTCATGCCGGTGGCGTTCACGCGCAACGTGGCATCCCACTGCGCGTCATAGTCGGCGTCATCAATGGCGATGCGCCGGATGATGCCGGCATTGTTGACCAGCACCGAGCAGGCGCCGCCGAGTTCGCGTTCCACCGCCGCGGCAAAAGCCGCGCATTGGGCGGCGTCGCCGACATCCAGCCCGGCGGCGAAGGCCTGGCCGCCCAGGCTGCGGATTTCGTCAGCCACGGCGGCGGCACCGGCCGCATTCACATCGCCCAGTGCAACCCGGGCGCCTGCACGGACCAGGCCGAGGGCCAATGCCCGGCCATTGCCCTGCGCCGCGCCGGTGACCACGGCGATATCACCTTGAAGAAGCTGGCTCATTTTAGCCTCCGCGTATGACGTTCCGTCCCATAATTCGCTTATTGCGAACTTATTCGTTATTTCATATAGTCGAGCCGACGCGATTGCAAGCGGTCCGTTTACGCGGCCTGGCTGCACGCTGTCATTGGAGGAAACGCCCCGTCCACTTAAGGACGGGACATTCGGTCGGTTCGCAAAACCCCGAAGGGAGGGATTCATGCGTCAGCTTATTCTCAAGGCGGCAGCCGTCGCGGCACTGGGCCTTGGCCTCGCCGCGCCGCAGCCGGTTCTGGCCCAGGCCAAGAACTTCGATCTGCAGAGCGTGTTCGGCCTGCAGGTGCCCTCGATCGGTCCGAGCCCGGTGAAATGGGCCGAGCGCGTCGCGCTGATGACCAACAACGAGGTCAAGATCAAGGTACATGGCGCCGGCGAATTCGTGCCGCCGTTTGAGGTGTTCGGCGCGGTGTCGAACGGCTCGATCCCGATGGGCTTCGACTGGGTCGGCTACTGGGCCGGCAAGATTCCGGTCGCCAATCTGGTCGGCTCGATGCCGTTCGGCCCGAACCCTGAACTCTTCCTCGGCTGGATGTTCCAGGGCGGCGGTCTGGAGATCATCCAGAAGGCCTACGATCCGCATAACGTCAAGATCATCCCCTGCCACCTGGTCGTGCCGGAAGCCGGCGGCTGGTTCAACAAGGAGATCAAGTCGGTTGCCGACCTGAAGGGTCTCAACATGCGCATCGCCGGCCTGGGTGCCAAGGCGATGGCCAAGCTGGGCGCCAATGTGCAGCTCGTGCCGGCCGGCGAAATCTTCGTCTCGCTGGAACGCGGTCGCATCGAGGCGGCGGAATTCTCCGCGCCGCAGCTCGATCTCGGCCTCGGCCTGCAGAAGATCGCCAAGTATTACTACTTCCCGGGCTGGCACCAGCCGGCGAGCTGGGACACCATCATCGTCAACATGAATGTGTGGAAGTCGCTGCCCGAGAAGCACCAGAAGGCGATGATCGAGGCCTGCTATGCCAACATCACCTTCAACACCTTCGACCAGATCAACGCGCAGATCGACGCGATCGAGAAGATCGAAGCGGCCGGCGTGAAGGTCCAGCGCTTCCCCGATGCGGTGCTGGCCGCACTGCAGAAAGCCTCGACCGAGGTGATGGAAGAAGAGGCGAAGAACGATGCGCTGTTCGCCGAAGCCTACAAGTCGCTGACCGCCTATACCAAGCGCGTCGGTCGCTGGGGTGACCTGCAGGCCCTGCCGCGCAGCAACTGAGTCGAGTAAAACGGGCGCTGCCGGCCGCTTGGGTCGGCAGCGCCATTTCCTGCAAGCGAGACCCGCGATGACTGCCCTGCTGCAACGGATCGAGGAAGCCTGCGCCTGGTTCGGCCGCGCCGTCGGCTGGGCCACGCCACTGCTGGTGATCAGCGTCTGCCTCAGCGTTCTGATGGTGCATCTGCGCATCAACACGCTGTTTGCCTGGGATACCAACCTGCCGCTGTTCGGCAGCAAGATCACCATGAACGGACTGACCGACCTGCAATGGCATCTGTTTGCCGTGATGGTCATGCTCGGCGGCGTCTATGCGCTGCATACCGATGGCCATGTCAGCGTCGATTTCATTGCCAACAACTTCACCGAACGCACGCGCCGCATCATCATCATTTTCGGCGATATCGTCTTCCTGCTGCCCTTTGCCGCCGTGATGACCTGGTTTGCCTGGAAATTCATGATGTCGGCCTACACCTCGAACGAGGGCTCGTCCTATGGCGGGCTCAGCAATACCTGGATCATCAAGGCGGTGATGCCGCTCGGCTTCGGCCTGCTCGGCCTGCTCGGGCTGGCGCGTACGCTGCGCCTGATCCTCCAGCTCATTCTCACCCGCGGCGCCGTCGCGGACCGCCAGCTCGGCGCCTAGGAGTCCGGCAATATGGAATATTTCTGGCCGCTCCTGATGTGCGTCGCTCTGCTGCTGGGCATCTTCACCGGCTATCCGGTGGCGATCGTGCTGGCCGGCATCGGGGTGATCTTCACTTTTGCTGCCGACGTGCCGATCCTGTTCCTTTCTACCGGCGTGTCGCGCACCTTCTCAGGCATCCTGAGCAACTGGCTGCTCATCGCCGTGCCGCTGTTCGTCTTCATGGGACTGATGCTGGAAAAATCCGGCATTGCCGAGCGGCTGTTGAAATCGCTGGCCGGCCTGCTCGGGCCACTACCTGGCGGTTATGCCTTTGCGGTGGCCATCATCGGCATCGTCATGGCGGCCTCCACCGGCATTATCGGCGCCTCCGTGGTGCTGATGGGCGTGCTGGCGCTGCCGGTCATGCTGGAAAGCCGCTATGACCCCAAACTCGCCACCGGCATTATCGCCTCCACCGGCACGCTGGGTATTCTCATTCCACCCAGCATCATGCTGGTGGTGCTGGGCGACACGATGCGGATTTCGGTCGGCGATCTCTTCGCTGGCGCGATGATCCCCGGCCTGATGCTGGGCGGTCTCTATATCGTCTATCTGGTCTTCCTGGCGATCTTCAAACCGGAAACCATGCCGCCGCTGCCGGCGCGCGACCGCCTGCCGTTCGGCCAGGCCGCGGCGCGGCTGGCGCGCGACCTGGTGGCGCCGATGATCCTGATTCTCGTGGTGCTCGGCTCGATCATCGCCGGCATCGCCACGCCCACCGAGGCAGCCGCGCTCGGTGCGCTGGGCGCCTTCCTGCTGGCACTGGCCTCGCGCCAGCTGACCTGGAAGCAGTTCCTCGCCGTGCTGAACGAAACCACGCGCACTACGGCGATGATCATGTTCGTGATGATCGGCGCCACCATCTTCAGCGTGATCTTCCGCAAGCTCGGCGGCGACACCATGATTGCCGATGCGCTCGGCGTCGACGAGGCCGGCACCAATCCCTACTGGGTCATGTTCGTGATCATGGCCTTTATCTTCGTGCTCGGCATGTTCCTCGACTGGGTCGAGATCACCTTCATCGTCATGCCAATCATCGCGCCGATCATGGCCGGGCTGGAATTCGGCACGCTCGATAAGGACCAGATCCTGCTCTGGTTCGCCATCCTGTTCGCGGTGAACCTGCAGACCTCGTTCCTGACGCCGCCGTTTGGCTATGCGCTGTTCTATATCCGCGGCGTAGCACCCAAGGAAATCGGCACGCGGATCATCTATCGCGGCATCGTGCCTTTCGTCATCATCCAGCTTATCGCATTGTTACTGTGCATCATGTTCCCGCAGCTCGCGCTCTGGCTGCCGGAAACGCTGCTCGGCAAATAGGGAGTCCTGCCATGTCCGCCCCGAAATTCGCCTCCACCGCCGATACCGAAGAAAAGGTCGTCACCTTCAGCCAGCTCGGCGAGGGGCTCTATGCCTTCACTGCACAGGGCGATCCCAATACCGGCGTGATCGTCGGCGATGACGGCGTGATGGTGATCGACACCCAGGCGACGCCGAAGATGGCAAACCAGGTGATCGACTACATCCGCAAGGTGACCGACAAGCCGATCAAATATGTGCTGCTGACGCATTACCACGCCGTGCGCGTGCTCGGTGCCTCGGCCTATCAGCCGGAACAGATTCTGGCCTCGGATGCCACGCGCAGCCTCATTGTGGAACGCGGCAAAGAGGATTGGGACAGCGAATACGGCCGCTTCCCGCGCCTGTTCCGCGCCGCCGAAAGCATTCCCGGCCTGACCTGGCCGACCATGACCTTCCCGCAGAAATTCACGCTGTATATGGGCAAGCGCCGCGTCGAGATCATGCATCTGGGCCGTGGCCATACCGCGGGCGACACGGTGGCCTGGGTGCCCGATGCCGGTGTGCTGTTCTCGGGCGATCTGGTGGAATACCACTCGGCCTGCTATTGCGGCGACGCGCATTTCAAGGACTGGCCGAAGACGCTGGATGCAATCGGCGAGTTCAATGCCAAGGCACTGGTGCCCGGCCGCGGCGATGCGCTGGGCAATCCCAAGGACGTCGGCGACGGGCTGCAGCTCACCCGCGATTTCCTCACGACTTTATATGGCTCGGTGTCGGAATCGGCCGCGAAAGGCCTGTCGCTCAAGGAGGCCTTCGACCGCTGCAATGACGCGATGCGCCCGCGCTTCGGCAACTTTGCGATTTTCGACCACTGCCAGCCGTTTAACGTGGCGCGCGCTTACGATGAGGCGATGGGCCTCGACCATCCGCGCATCTGGACGGCGGAACGCGACCAACAAATGTGGGCGGCGCTGAACGGGTGAGACAAAGAGTTGCCAAGGCCGGGGTTGTGTCCTAGCTAGGCTGCCATGACCCAGCCCGCGTTCCGCCTCTCCGTCCTCGACCAGTCCACCGTTTCGCATGGCACGCCGGAAGACCAGGCGATCCGCGATACCGTCAGCCTCGCCCAGCATGCCGAAGCGCTGGGCTACAGCCGTTTCTGGATCGCCGAGCACCATAACCACGCCTCTATCGCCGGCTCTTCGCCCGAGGTGCTGCTGGCAGCATTGGCGATGAAGACCGAGCGGATTCGTCTCGGCTCGGCCGGCGTGATGCTGCCGCATTACTCCGCCTTGCATGTGGCCGAACAGTTCCGGGTGCTGGATGCGCTGGCGCCGGGCCGTATCGATCTCGGCGTCGGCCGGGCGCCGGGCTCGGATGGCCGCACGGCGCTGGCGCTCAATCCGCATAACGACCATGCCGACAATTTCCCCGCGCAGGTGCGTGACCTGCTGCATTGGGTGAATGGCCTGGAGATGCCGGAGGGCCACAGCTTCCGCACGGTGACGGCGCATCCGATGAGTGAGTCGACCGCGCCGGATGTCTGGATGCTGGGCAGTTCGGACTATGGCGCGCAGCTGGCGGCGCATTTCGGCCTGCCATATTCCTTTGCGCATTTCATCACCGACGGGCGCGGGGCGGGACAGGCGCTCGACCTCTATCGCCGCAATTTCAAACCCTCGCCGTTCCTTGCGGCGCCGAAGGCCAATCTCTGTGTCTGGGCGCTGGCCGCCGAAACCGAAGACGAGGCGCGCCACTGGTTCCGCAGCCGCGCGCGCTGGCGCATCGATCGCAATCGCGGCCGTCTCGGCCCACTCCTGGCGCCGGACGATCTGCCGCCCTTCAGCCGCGACGAAGAGGTGGAAGTCGAAACGCTCTGGGCGCAGTCCTATGCGGGTTCAGCGGCGCAGGTGGCCGAGAAGCTGCGCCAGCTCGCGCAGGCGCAGAGCCTGGACGAGATCGTCATCCTGACCTGGACGCATAGCCGCGACGTGAAGCGGCGCTCCTACGAATTGCTGGCGGCGGAATTCGATTTAAATACCAATGCTGCTGCAGAAGCTGGAAGCCGCCTCATCTAAAAAGCGCTGCTGCGCTCCACTTCCGTGCGTTACTACATCCGAATGATACTGGCCGCCCTTTGGATTAAACGCTCCTCGCATATAATAATTGAAGAAGCTAACGACGTTACGGCTTGCAGCAGATTTTGAAACCAAGAAGTGTATATTCGGCTTCATGAAATATGCGAAAGATTCCGCATTCCTAGCTATTTCCAAAGAAACTTTACTGCCCCAGAACTTACATTCCACCGTGAGGAGCAACTGCTGCTGAACAAACCCTGAGGTCGTTTTTGTATTTCTGGGCAGTTTAATTATCGCAAGATCGGCTTCATGTGCGATCTGATTCTTGTGATCGAGCCAACGTACCCCTGAGTGAATTTCATACTCCGCGCTGTCAATACTTAGTGAGAAGTGTGTCGGCGGCAGGCTCCTGCCTTTGACGGGTGCGCTGGTTAATTTTCCTGGACCGCCACGAAGAACATAAGTTTTCGGCGCACCTTTGGCATCATGTGCCAGTTTTAAAGTAACACTCCTGCCTCTTCTGCGCGCCTCGTTTCTGATTTTATCAGCAAGTGTCAGAGCTATGTATGCTTCGTAAACCTTTGCCCCTGAATCAGATGATGTAAAGGGAGATTTTTTGCGCAGCGATTTTAACAAACGCACAAGTTCGTTCAGTTGGGAGGTATCCGGTGCGGGGCGAGCCATAGCTTTACCGGCGAGGACCCGTAATAGGTTCAGAGCTTGATGTCGGGGTTGGTGGACTGGGGCGTTGCCCAAGTTGTCGCATTAAATCCAAGAGACTTCGAATGTCTGTATTGAGTTCCTGAAGATTGCCGGAATCCAATCCCGACACACTCTCAATATGTAGTGGCTGCTCAGATAAATCAGAAGTTTTCAGTATTTGGTTGATACGCTGATACTGAAGTATTGGCGCGATAAGGACTGCATGAATTGTATCGAGAATAAAAGAAACTTGTCCTGATGCTTCCGTAAGAATTATTGGTGAATCTAAGGTTTCGCTTGTCCAACTCGCTTCTAAATTTCCAAGTTCACTGTCTTCAATATTTGCAGCGGACACGCTAGGCTCCAACGCCCGCTTGATATGGATGTCATCATCCTCGGCTGTTTCTATTGCTCGCTTTATGTCTTCCGACAGCCAAGAGAAATTTGCCTCATCTAGTGAAGCAAGCAGCGCTTGCGCTTCATCTAACAGAACAGCCATCGCCTTCCCCCAATTTTGCTCAGATAAGAGGAAGGAAATTCCTTTGTCTATTGCTTAGACGGTGCGGCGCATAACAGCGTAGGCAGGGCGTGATTTTACCCACAGATATTTGTCAAACGCTGATCGCGTCAGACCCGCTGTTGCCGCATGGCCAAGTTGAAGGCCACGCGCGCATCGCGCATCGCCACGCGCTCATCCGCCGGCGTCATCCGCCGCGTCTGCTTGGCGCGCATATAGGCGATGTCGTAATCGCCATCTTCGCCATCATAGAAGGACACGACATAGTCGTCGTTCTCGACGATCTTGGCGGCGGCGTCGATGGTCCAGTCGAGGATCTGGAGATTGGTCTGCATGGGGGGCACTCCTAGTGTTCCTGATCCGACGCACTGATTCGTTTTACTATAGCGAACCTATACTGCGGCCGGAACAAGCCTGGACAGGCTCGGCCGTTGATATAACGCATCAGTTACGGCTGCGTTCCGTTCGCCATCACAGTTTCGCGTGTTTCACGCAGACTCTTTTTTGGCGGGGGATTTTTCTTCACGATTGTTTTGGCTTTGGGTTTGACTGCAACCGGGAGACGCAGCGCTGAAATTTTACGCTGCGTAATATGTCGCAGAACCGCGATTTCCTCCGGCTGCAACCCGATGATGTCAATTTTTGTCGGCATGCGCAGACGATGTTGTCCTGCCATGTAACGTTCGATCACCACCGGATGGATGTAACATTTGCGACAGATCGTCACGGTGTTGCCGAGTTTGCCGCTCACTTCGGTGATCGCCGCTTTCAGATTGCGCTTGGCCTCGCGCTGGCTCTGCGGCGCGGCAAAGGCCTGCAACGCCAGTGCCGCCAGCACCGTGCCGGCCCAGGTGCGGAAATCCTTCGCCGTCACCTCGCTGCCGCTCACGCTGCGTAAGTAGTCGTTCACATCGGCCGAACTCACCGCCAGCACTGCGCCATCCTCGGCGCGATAGCGGAACAGTTCCTGGCCCGGCAGCTCCTGGCAGGCGCGGATCACTTTCAGCACGCGACGATCATGCAGCTGCAGGTCCCAGCTCTTGCCGCTCTTGCCGGTGAAGCGAAAGCGCAGCGCGCCGCCTTCGACCTTCACATGCCGGCGCGTCAGCGTGGTCAGGCCGTGGCTGCCATTCTGCTCGGCATAGTCGGCATTGCCGATGCGAATCAGCGTGCGTTCCAGCAGGTAGACGATGGCGGCCAGTACCTTTTCGCGCGGCAGGCCGCTGCGCGCCATATCGGCGGTCACCTGCGCGCGGATCGCCGGCAGCAGGCGCGCAAAGCCCGGCAACGCGGCGTATTTGCCGCTTTCACGCAAGGCGCGGAATTCCGGATGATAGATATACTGCTTGCGACCGCGCGCATCGCGACCGGTGGCCTGGATATGGCCGTCGCTGCGCGGGCAGATCCAGACCTGCGTCCAGGCCGGCGGGATCGCCAGGCTGCGCAGACGCTGCAGCGTCGCCCTGTCACGCAGCAATGCGCCGTCCGTGTCGCGATAGCTGAAACCGATGCCGCTGCGCTGGCGGCGCAGGCCAGGGCCGGCATCGCTGACATAGCGCAGGCCGGCTTCGCGCGCGGCGGCTTCAGGCGTCAGGGGCTGCAGCATGTCAGGCCGCCGCTTTCTTCTTCTGCTGGGCAGCGCGTGCTTTTTCGGCCAGCGTCTCGTAGGTGTCGCGGAACTTGTCGAGTTCCTCCTCGGTCAGTTCCTCGAGGTCGAGCAGTGCATTCTCGGCGCCGCGCGTGGCGCGGATCAGTTCGTCCAGCTTGATCTGCATGGCGACGGCGTCGCGGTTCTGCGTGTTCTGGATCAGGAACACCATCAGGAAAGTGATGATCGTCGTGCCGGTATTCACGGTGAGCTGCCAGACTTCGGAGAATCCCAGCAGTGGGCCTGTGGCGGCCCAGACCACGATACTCAGCAGCGCGGCGGCAAACACCCAGGGCGTGCCGGCGAAATGTGCGGCGCGGCCGGCGAAACGGGTGAACCAAAGATTGGGCCCCGACTTCTGTTTGGGCTGAGTCTGTAACGGCGCATTCGGCATGACGGGTGCCTCGAAATTGTGTCCCGTCTAAACGTCGCCACAAAAGCGGCGGTTCCTGTCTGCGGTTTTTCGCAGTTTCCTTTACTGGGAACAGGGATTGGCGCGCGCCAGCATGGCCTGCGCCGGCGGCAGATCGGGCAGCGTCTGACCCGGCAGCACGGCCTGGCGGTCGGGCTTGGCCGATAGGTCACCGAGCGGCCCCTGCAGATGCAGGGGGATGTCGAGCGCCAGGAAGCCGGTGGTTTTCGGATCGGAGCGCAGCACCAGATCGAGCTGCCGCTGGACCAGATCAAGATGCCCGCCGCCGCGGATCGTGCCGCGATCGCTGCGCAGGTTCAGTGGCCCCAGCACCATCAGGCCATCGCGGATTTCTGCCGCGGCCAGCAGGCAGCGCAACGCCGTGCTGTCATCGCGGTCGCGGAAGATGGCGCGCAGATCGGCCGAGGCGGCTTCCACCAGGCTGCGGGCGATGCGGCCCTGCTGCATGGTCATCACGGCATGGCCGCGCGCGGTCTTCAGCGCCTCGCCCAGTATCGCGCCGCGCATGGTCAGATTGGCGCGGCCTTCGATGGCGCCGGCAATCTGCGAAGCACTATCACGCAGACCCAGTGCCTGCAGCAGCGTGCCGGCCTCGGCGCGGTCGAGCTGCAGGCTGGCATTCAGACTGGCGCTGTCGTTTTCAGTGGCGCGCAGCTCGCCGTTCATACGCAGATGCCCCGCCTGGTCCGGCCTGCCCAGATTGGCGGTGGCGCCATGCAGCTTGATAAACCCGGCGGCAACCTCGACGGCCACCGCCACCTGGCGCAGCTGGCGATCGCCATAGAGCAACTGGTCGGCGCTGACCTGTAGATCCAGATGCGCGGTATCTTTCGCCGTAGCCGGCCGGATATTGGCCTTGCGCCAGTCGTCACTGCCATCACCCTGCGGCATCACGCTGGGAAGATCGAGTTTTTCGAAGTCGAGGCCGAATTGCAGATCATCCGCCTCGCCGCGATTGCCTTCGTCCAGCGCGATGCGACCGGTAAAGAGATTGCCGCCGATATCGCCGCGTGCATCTTCCAGCCGCCAGGCATCGCCGTTGCGGGTGAAGCCGCCAGACAGTTTCAGCGGCGCAACGATGCCGGTCGGCGTGTCGAAAATCCGGATCAGGTCGTCGAGTTGCCGCGCTTCCAGCGCCAGCCGGCCTTCCACGCCCTCGAAATCCAGCGGTTCCTGCAGCACACCCTTGAAATCCAGCTTCACGCCCGGCATGGCGATACTGAAACCGGCATCGAAAGGTTTCGAGGCATCACGGAAGGCATTGAAGGACGCCGTGGTGGCGGTCAGCTGCGCATCGGTATCGTTGTAGCCGCCATCCAGAACCAGACTGACCGGCGCATCCTCATCGGCGGCCTGGATGGTCAGGTCGTCCAGCGGCACGCGCAGCCATTTGCCCGAAGAGGTGCGGAAACGCAGTTCGCCGCCGGTCAGGCGGAAATTCAGCAGGCTGGGAAACTGCATGCGGTTTTTCGGCACCAGCGTCAGCCGGCTATCCGAGGTCGAGGCCTCTCCCGAGCCGCCGCCAGTGCCGAAGTCCCAGTTGCCCTTGCCGCTCGCATCGCGTTCCAGCGCAATGCGTGGTCGGGTGACCTGCAGGCTTTCATAGACCAGCTTGCCCTGCAGCAGCATGGCGCGATCCAGTGCGGCATCGATTGCTTCGATGGCGATCATGTCAGGTGCTGAGTCCGGGCTGCTGCTGCCTGGCATGTTGGCGATCTGCAGACCGCGCACTCGCACGGTCACCGGATCGCCAATACCAAACGAGAGTTCGGCGACAGCGACGCGGCGGTCGAGCAGGTGAGTGGCGAGCATCTGTGCCGCAGCGCGCGGCCAGACGACCAGCGCGGCAGCCGCGACGACGGCCAGCACCAGCAGGGCGGCGACCAGCGCCGCAAGGTATTTCAGGCGGAAAACCATCATGAATGAACGCACCGGCAGTATACCCGTTCCGGCCTGCGGCAACAGGCGGGCGGGAAAGGGCGCTGATTTTAGTGCGTGTCTGGCGTCTCGATATGTTCGCGCCGCGGCCCCAGCGCCACCAGCCGTGGTGCCAGACCGCGCAGGATCGGAATATGGGTGATGAGACGCAGCAGCAGCGGCGGTTTGACCGGGCCGGCAGCGTTGAATACCTGTTGCTCAAGGAAATTCTGCACGCGAATCTGGAAGGCCTGGATAACCCTGGTCGGCCAGTCGCGGCGTTTCTGCACGGCCTCCAGCAGGCTGTCGCTGACGGCTGAGCCTTCCTCCTGCGCCTCGCGCAGGCAGGAATACAGGATATTGGCCGCTGCCACCGCGTCCTGGATCGCCAGGTTGATGCCGACGCCGCCGACCGGCGACATCGCATGGGCCGCATCGCCGATGCATAAGAGGCCCGGCGCATGCCAGCGATGCAGCCGGTTGATCTGCACCGACAGCAGTTTCAGCCTGTCCCAGTCGTCGAGTGCTGAGTCGAGTCTTCCGGCCGCAAACGGCGCGATCCGCGCAAGATCGGCGCGCAGGGCCGGCAGGCCGCGCTGCCGCAGCGCCTCGAAACCGTTCTTGCGGATCAGATAGGCGCATTGCCAGTAGTCGCCGCGGTCGATCATCACCAGCACCTGTCCGGTATCGATACGGCCCAGCAGGTCGTCGGGATCGCCGTCGGCCCGTTCAAGGCGGAACCACAGCACGTCAATGGGCGCGCCGATATCGATCACCGGCAGGCCGCTCTGCTGCCGCAGCGTGGAATCGCGTCCGTCACAGGCGACCACCAGATGTGCTTCGATCTCGTGTTCGGCAGCATTGGCATCGCGCCAGCGTACCCCGTTGACCCGACCGCGATCCCTGAGCAGTGCAATCGCCTCGGCATCCATCAGCAGGTTGAACTCGGGATACTGCTCGGCCTGCCGTTTCAGGAAATCGAGGAAATCCCACTGCGGCATGAAGGCGACGAACTTGCAGTCCGTCGGCAGGTAACGAAACTCGCCGAGCCTGATGCTCTCGCCGCCAAAGGTGCCGCCGATGCTATGGACATTGTGATGCGGCAGCCGGAGAAATTCTTCCAGCAGACCGAGTTCACGCATCAGTTCCAGCGTCGAGGTGTGGATGGTGTCGCCGCGGAAGTCGCGGAAGAAGTCCCTGTGCTTTTCCAGCACGGTGACATGGATACCGGCGCGCGCCAGCAGCAGGCCCAGCATCATGCCGGCTGGTCCGCCGCCGCTGATGCAGACGGTGGTGCGGGCAGAAGAAGGGGCTGGCTCCGTCATGGCGACACTCGACAGGGGCGGCGAAACGACCGGATGACCGGCATAGTCAGCCAGGCGAACAGGGTCAAATTATGGCGCCGATTGTCCGGCAGGACTGTGGCGACGGTTACACGCCCCCGATATGCTCCGCGCACAGGGGATTTGCAGGCAAGAGCATGGCAATCGACAAGGTTCTCGTCCAGGCGGTGGAGGCGCATCAGGCCGGCCGGAAGGATGAGGCAGAAAAGCTTTATCGCAAAATCCTGCTAAAACGTCCGCGCGATCTGCTTGCGGTACAGAATCTGGGCGCCCTGCTGTTTGAGCGCGGCGACCTGGACGAAGCCGCCAAGCTGCTGCGCCGTGCGCTGAGCATCGACCCGCGCGACACCGATGTGCTGAACAATCTCGGCAATACCCTGCGCGCCCAGGGACAGCTGGCCGAGGCCGAGGCCAGCTTCCGCAAGGCCATCGCCCTCCGGCCCAATGCCATGGTGCTCAACAGCCTTGGCAATATGCTGCGCAGTCGCGGCGATCTCGCCGAGGCCACCGCCTGCTATGAACAGGCTCTGCGGCTGCAGCCGGACTACCTGCATTCACATTATCACCTTGCCATGACCTATCGGCAGAGTGGACGGCTGGCCGAGGCCGTGGCCATCCAGGAACAGGCGCTCGCGATCAATCCGCGCTTCCCGCAGCTGCTGATGCAGCTCGGCCTGTGCCTGTCCGATCTGGGCCGCCATGGCGAGGCCATCGCGCGGTATCGCGAGGCGCTGGCCGCCGCGCCGCACCTGCACGAGGCCTGGAGCAACCTGGGCAATGCGCTGAAGCGCGCCGGCGATGCGGCCGGCGCCGAAACCGCCTATCGCGAAGCGCTGCGCCTGAAACCGGATTTTCTCAATGCGCTGGCCAATCTCGGCACGCTGCTGGCGGATAGCGGTCGGCGCCGCGAAGCGATCACCCTGTTCGAGCGGGTCGCAGCGCTGAACCCCGATCATGACGGCATCTGGGGCAAGATTTCCTTCGAGAAGCGGAATATCTGCGACTGGCGCGACTATGACAGCCTGGTGGAGGGCAGGGTGCGCGAGCAGGTGCGCGCCGGGTCCAGAAAAACCACGGCCTTTTCGCTGATCACGTTATCCTCCACGCCGCAGGAACAGCTGCTGGTGGCGCGCGCCTATGCCGAGAGCGCAGCCCAGTCCGCCACTCTCCTGCCGCAGCGTCCGCCGCAGCAGCGCGCGCGGCTTCGTGTCGGCTATCTCTCGGCCGACTTCCATCCACATGCCACCGCCTATCTGATCGCCGAAATGATGGAGCGGCATGATCGCAGCCGCTTCGAGGTCATCGCCTATTCCATCGGACCGGAGTCTGACAGCCCGGTGCGGCGCCGTCTGGTGGCGGCCTTCGACAGTTTCGTCGACCTGCGCCTGCTGTCGCATGACGAGGCGGCGCAGCGCATCCATGCCGACGATCTGGATATCCTGATTGACCTGAAGGGCTACACGCAGAATACGCGCTCGGAAATCCTGGCGCGGCGGCCGGCGCCGATTCAGGTCAACTATCTCGGTTATCCCGGCACGATGGGGGCGACTTTCATCGACTATATCATTGCCGATGCCTTCATCATTCCGCCGACGCAGCATGCCTTTTACGACGAGAAGGTGGTCACGCTGCCGCATTGTTATCAGCCGAACGACACGCGTCGCCCGGTTGCGGATCGTCTGCCGACGCGCGCCGCCTGCGGCCTGCCGGAAGATGGCTTCGTCTTCGCCAGCTTCAACAATTCCTACAAGATCACGCCGCAGGTATTCGATATCTGGATGCGGCTGCTGCACCAGCTGCCGGGCAGCGTGCTGTGGCAGCTGGAGGCCGAGCCGGATGCGGCCGAGAATCTGCGGCGCGAAGCACAGGCGCGCGGTATCGATCCGGCGCGGCTGATCTTTGCTCCGCCGCTGGACCTGGCGGATCATCTGGCACGCCAGCCGCTGGCAGACCTGTTCCTCGACACGCTGCCGGTGAATGCGCATACCACGGCCTCGGATGCGCTCTGGGCTGGCCTGCCGGTGCTGACCTGCGCCGGGGAAACCTTCATTGGCCGGGTGGCCGGCAGCCTGCTGACCACCATCGGCCTGCCCGAGCTGATCACCAGCAGCCTGTCGGAGTATGAAGCACTGGCCCTGGCGCTGGCGCGCGATCCAGCAAGGCTCGGCGCCCTGCGCCAGACGCTGGGGGCCAACCGCCAGACTTCGCCTCTGTTCGATATCGCGCGCTTCACGCGCAATCTGGAAGGCGCCTATCTGCAGATGCAGGCGCGTCGCCTCGCCGGCCAGCCGCCAGCCGCCCTCACAGTGGAAGATCGCGGTTAAGACTTGAGTTTCTGCAGCACGGCCTGGATGGCGAGGATATAGCCATGCGGGCCCAGCCCACAGATCACGCCGGTGACGGCGGCGGACAGCCTCGAATACCGGTGCATCTCGTCACGCGCATGGATATTCGAGATATGCACCTCAATGATCGGACCTTCGAAGGTCTTCAGCGCATCATACAGCGCGACCGAGGTAAACGAGTAGCCGGCCGGATTGAAGATGATGGCCGAGGCGGTGTCGCGCGCCTGCTGGATCGCGTCGACCAGCACACCTTCATGGTTCGACTGGCGGAAATCGATGGCGGCATTCTGCGTGGCGGCAAAGGCTTCGCAGCTTTGCTTGATCTCGTCCAGCGTGGTCGAGCCGTAGATATGCGGCTCACGGATGCCCAGCATGTTCAGGTTGGGGCCGTTCAGGATCAGGATCGGTTTCATCGGTGTTATCCTCAGCCGCCGTAGCCCAGCTGCCGCGGCAGCCACAGCACGATTTCAGGGAAGAAGGTGATCAGTGCCAGTGCGGCGATCATCGACCACAGGAAGGGCATTGTGTCGCGGACGATATCGCGGATCGGCACTTCGGCGATGCGCGTCATCACGAACAGCAGCAGGCCATAGGGCGGCGTGATCAGGCCGAGCATGATGTTGACCACCACCACGACGCCGAAATGCACCATGTCGATACCCAGCGCCTGCGCGGCGGGGATCAGCACCGGCACGATCACCAGCAGGATGGTGGTGCCCTCCAGCAGGCAGCCGAGCAGCAGCAGCAGGATATTGACCAGGATCAGGAAGCCGATCGGCGAGAGGTCCCAGCCGGCCAGCAGCACCTTGATGCCTTCGGGGATATTCTCCACCGTCACGACATAGTTGAAGACCAGCGCCCCGGCGATCAGCATGCCGATGGAGGCCGAGGTGCGCGCGCTGGCCAGCACCGAGCGATAGAAGTCGCGGAAACTGACGCTGCGATACAGCACCACCGAGATGATCAGCGCATAGGCCGCGGCGACGGCGGCCGCCTCGGTCGGTGTCGTCACACCGCTATAGATGCCGCCGAGCAGCACCACTGGCATCATCAGGCTGGGGAAGGCCCGCCAGGTGATGCCGGGCAGATCGCGCAACGGCGTTGGCTTCTCAACCGGGAAATTCTCGCGCCGCGCACCCCAGGCCACGATGCCCATCTGCGCCGCGGCCATCAGCAGGCCGGGAATCACGCCGCCAAGGAACAGATAACCGATCGAGGCATCCGACACGAGCGCGTAGAGGATCATCGGGATCGAGGGCGGGATGATCGGGCCGATCACACTGGTGACGGCGGTCAGCGCCGCGGCATAGCTGGCGCGGTATTTGCCGTCGGCCGTCATCATGTTCTGCATCATCTTGCCGGTGCCGGCGGCATCGGCGATGGCCGAGCCCGACATGCCGGCAAAGATGATGCTCTGAAGAACGTTGACCTGCGCCAGGCCGCCGCGGAAGCGGCCGACGATGGCATTGCAGAAGCGTAGCAGGCGTTCGGTCATCGAGCCGATATTCATCAGCTCGGCGGCCAGGATGAACAGCGGCACGGCGAGGATCACGTAGTTGGTGAACATGCCGTTCAGCAGCTGCTCGGCCGCCGTGCCGAGATCGAGCCCGGCGATCCACAGATACAGGATCGAACCAGCGATCATGGCATGGCCAATCGGCAGGCCAAGGAAGGCCAGTGCCGTCATGACGACGATGGCGATGGAAAACGGGCTTGCGAAACTCATACGCCGGACGCCGCCTTGGTCGGATCGATGTCTTCGCCGGTTTTCCCGCTCAGGGCCTGCCAGGAGAGCCAGAGATAGCGGACCAGAATGGCCGCCACGAAAACGATGTAGATGGAATAGACCCAGTTCATGCGGATCTTCAGATAGGCCGCCTTTTCCACCTTCATGAAGCTGACGTAGTCGATGCTGGCGGGAAACGACACGGCGTAAAGAATCACGGTCGACAGGCAGGCGATGGCCATCATCACGCGGCGCGTTTTCGGCTGCACGGCGCCGTAGATCAGGTCGAAGCGGATTTCTTCTTCCTCGCGGATCACGAAGGCGGCGCCCCACAGCACCAGCCAGACCCAGAGAATGGTGCTGACCTCATTGGTCCAGCCGATGGGAAGATTCAGCAGGTAGCGGAAGACGATCTGCAGGATAAAGAGGGCGAACATGACGCCGAGCATGGCAGCGAGAATGTTTTCCCCGCGGCGGTAGAGCCATCCGGCCCAGAAATGAAATGCCTGCTGCACGGAATCCCCCGTCCTCTACGCAAAGAAACGGCGGGGGTCAGTATAACAACCCCCGCCGGCAATACTCAAAGCGCGTTGATCTTCTCGACCATGCCCTTCGGCCAGTCCTTGGCCAGATCCGAGGCCAGGTACTTGGCCTGCGCATGCTTGCGGAAGGCGGCCTGGTCCGGTTCGTAGATATTCAGGCCCTTGCCCTTCATGAATTCGACCAGTTCCTTCTCGCGCGCCTGATGCTTCTTCTGCGAGAAGTCGATGGCCGAGTTGGCCGCCGCCTGGAAGCGCTTCTGCTGGTCGGCATTCATTGCCTTCCAGGTCTTGCTCGACACGGTGAGCAGATCGAAGCCAACCAGATGCGACGTCAGCACGATCTGCGACATCACCTCGTAGAACTTCATGTTCTCGACGTTGGGCAGCGGATTGTCCTGGCCGTCGATCGCGCCGGTCTGCAGGCCTGTGTAAACTTCAGCATAGGCCATCGCGGTCGGATTGGCGCCGATGGACTCGCCCAGGAACTGCCAGGCTTCGCCCGGCGGCATGCGCAGCTTGATGCCGGCCAGATCGGCCGGGGTGTTGATCTTCTTGTTCGGCTTCAGGCCGACCTGACGCGCGCCGAAATAGGTCGGGCCGAGGATGTGGATGCCGAGCTGGTCGTCGGCCATCTTCTTCATTTCCGCGCCGGCCGGGCTGGCGAAGAACTTGGTCAGATGGTCGGCGTCGCGGAACAGATAGGCGGCGGTCAGGATCGACCAGGCCGGAATCTGCTTCGAGATATCCTGCGGCGCGATATTGCCCATTTCCAGGTTGCCGCGCTGGATCGCCACCAGCTCGGTGCCCTGCTTGAACAGGTTGCCGCCGTAATAGCCTTCGAAGGTGAAGTCGTTGGCGATGCCGCTGGCGAACTGCTTCATCATCTCGGCGCGGATATCCTGCTCCGAGAACACGGCAGAGAAGCGCAGCTTCGGCTTGGCCTGTGCGAAAGACGGCAGGCTGAAGCCGGCGGTGGCAGCTGCTGCGGCCATGCCGGTGCCGGCCAGGAAGCGGCGGCGTGTGGTGTTGATGGTCATCTGTGTTTCCTCCAGTTTTTTACGTTGAAATCGGGTGGACGGTTACTGAAATCCTCGCACTGTTACGCGGCAGCCGCGAAATGTCCGGCCATGGCGGCCATGTCCGACTTGCGGCCGGTGAAGAGTTCGAAGGCGCGCACCGCTTGGCCGATGGCCATGCCGGTGCCGGCCAGGGTGCGGCAGCCGAGACCGCGCGCCACGCGCAGCAGCTCGGTTTCCTCGGGGAAATAGATGATCTCCGCCACCCAGTGCTGGCGGCGCAGCATCTCGGCCGGGAATGGCATGCCGGGATATTTCGCCATGCCGACCGGCGTGGTGTTGACGATGCCGTCGGTCCAGCCAAGTGCATCGGCCACATTCTCGGTCGCCTGTACCCTGTCGCTGCCCCAGTCCTTGCGCATATGCGCGGCCAGCGCTGCGGCGCGGGCCGGGTCGGTGTCGATGAGGGTCAGGCTTTCGGCGCCCAGCTGCAGCAGGGCATGCGCCACGGCGGCGCCGGCGCCGCCCGCGCCGAACTGCACCACCTGGCGCAACGGCACGCCGCTCAGGCCCTGGCGGAAACTCTCGGCAAAGCCCCAGCAGTCGGTGTTATGGCCGGCTGTCGCTCTTGACGTCCGGCCATTGTCGTAGACCACCGTGTTCACCGCGCCGATGGCGGCGGCTTCCGGCGCGATGCGGTCCAGCAGCGGAATCACCTGCTGCTTGAACGGATGCGTGACGTTGAAACCCTGGAAACCCAGCGCCGCGCCAGCCGAAATGATGCCCGGCAGCGCGTCGTCCGGCAGGCCCAGCGCGTCGAAATCCACCAGCATATAGGCATAGCCGAGGCCGAAACGGGCTGCCTCGCGCTCATGCATGGCCGGGGTGCGCGACAGCTGAATGCCGCGGCCGATCAGCCCGACCAGCAACTGGCCCGGCTGCGGACCTGGCAGGATGTCGGACCGCGCCGCCATCACGGCGCGCAGCTTGTCGACGCAGATATCGTGCAGGCTTTGCACCATCTTCGGCTTTCGCGTCCTCCCCAGGACTTTTGCCTCGAAACTTTCTGGCTGGCACTTTGTACGAAACAGTTAGTATAGTCAAACAGGGAAACGCCGGCTGTCCAGTCTGGCCGAATGATCGGAAATCTCTTTAGTTTTGACAGCGTTAGCTATTTGAAATGCAACCGACCGAGGGCAGTATGCAGCACAGTTCATCCCCTGCCGCCGGGCGCAGTGCCACTGCGCCGACCGGAAAACCACGCGTCATGACCAAAGCTGCCAAGACAAAATCCGCCAAGAAAGCCCCGCCGGCGAAACAGCCTGAAGACACGCCGCGCCATGCCGGTGCCAAGGCGCGTGCGCCCGAGGCGACCAAGCAGGACATCATCGATGTGGCGACGCGCGAATTCGCGCAGAATGGCCTGTCGGGCGCGCGCGTCGATGAGATCGCCGCCAAGACCGGCTCCAGCAAGCGGATGATCTACTACTATTTCGGCGACAAGGACGGGCTTTACCTGGCCGTGCTGGAAGAGGCCTATCGCAAGGTGCGCACCACGGAAGCGCAGCTCGACCTTGAGCATCTGCGCCCCAGGGATGCATTGCGCAAGCTGGTCGAATTCACCTTCGACCACCATCATTCCAACGAGGCCTTCATTCGTCTGGTGATGATCGAGAATATCCATCATGGCGACTATCTGGCGCGCTCGAAGACGATCCAGGATCTCAATGTCTCGGCCATCGGCGAGCTGGAGCGCGTCTACCAGCGCGGAGTGAAGGACGGCATCTTCCGCAAGGGGCTGAATGCCATCGACCTGCACTGGCAGATCAGCGCGCTGTGCTTTTTCAATGTCTCGAACCGCGCGACCTTCTCGCAGATTTTCCGTGTCGACCTGGCCTCGAAAAAGGCGCTCGCCAATCTGCGCGCGCAGGTGGTCGATATGGTGCTGCGCAACGTCCTGAAAAATCCGGGCTGACGCCACGGCCGCAAGCGTGAACGAAATCTGCTCGTCTTCGTTTTGTACGAACTAGTGCGCCCAAAGCGGCGCAGCACCTCCAGGGAGGTTCCTGCCATGACAACGTCGCCCATGAAGACATCCCCCATGAAGACCTCGATCGCCACCGTGACGCTCAGCGGCACGCTGACCGAGAAGCTGCAGGCGATTGCCGCGGCCGGTTTCGACGGCGTCGAGATTTTCGAGAACGATTTCCTGGCCTTCGACGGCACCCCGCGCGAGGTCGGCCGCATGGTGCGCGAGGCCGGGCTGCAGATCACGCTGTTCCAGCCATTCCGCGATTTCGAGGGCATGCCCGAGCCGCAGCGCGCCCGCACGTTTGACCGCGCCGAGCGCAAATTCGACATCATGCAGGAACTCGGCACCGACCTGATGCTGGTCTGCTCGAATGTCTCGCCGCTGTCGCTCGGCGGCATTGACCGCGCCGCCGACGATTTCCGCGAACTGGGCGAACGCGCCGCCAAACGTGGCCTGCGCGTCGGCTATGAAGCACTCGCCTGGGGTCGGCATATCCACGATCACCGCGATGCCTGGGAAATCGTGCGCCGTGCCGATCATCCGAATATCGGTTTGATCCTCGACAGCTTCCATACGCTGGCGCGCAAGATCGACCCGGCCTCGATCCGCGCGATTCCGAAAGACAAGATTTTTATCGTGCAGCTCGCCGATGCGCCGATGATCGAGATGGAGCTGCTGCACTGGAGCCGGCATTACCGCAACATGCCGGGCCAGGGCGACCTGCCGGTGGTGGCTTTCATGCGCGCGGTGGCAGCCACCGGCTACGACGGCCCGCTGTCGCTGGAAATCTTTAATGACCAGTTCCGCGGTGGCTCGCCCAAGGCGATTGCAGTGGATGGCAAACGCTCGCTGGTCAACCTGATGGACCGGGTGACGCGCGAGGAGCCCGGCAGCAAGATCGCCATGCCGGACATCCCGGACCGCATCCGCGCGACCGGCGTGGAATTCATCGAATTCGCCGCCAACGAACAGGAAGCCGCCGAACTCAGCAGCCTGTTCCGCACCTTCGGCTTCGCCAGGGCTGCGAAGCACAAGTCGAAAGACGTTACGCTGTGGCGGCAGGGCGATATCAACCTGCTGATCAACACCGAACGCGACGGCTTTGCTCATGCCGCCTATCTGATGCATGGCACCAGCGTCTGCGATATCGGGCTTCGTGTCGAAGACGCCGCCGCCACTGTGGCGCGCGCGCGGGCCATGGGTGCCGATCCCTTCGAGCAGGCGGTCGGTCCCGGCGAGCTGAAGATTCCCGCCATCCGCGGTGTCGGCGGCGGCGTGATGCATTTCATCGACAGCCGCAGCGATCTGGCGCGGCTCTGGGAGATCGATTTCGAGCCGGTGGTGGACGCCGGTGCAGCAATAGACGCCGGCCTCACCCGCATCGACCATGTGGCGCAGACCATGAACTACGAGGAGATGCTGACCTGGATCCTGTTCTATACGTCCATCTTCGCCACGCATAAGACGCCGATGGTGGATATCGTCGATCCCGGCGGTCTGGTGCGCAGCCAGGTGATCGAGAATGCCGAAGGGACTTTGCGCCTCACCCTCAACGGCGCCGAGAACAGCCGGACTTTAGCTGGCCATTTTATCGCGCAGAGTTTCGGCTCGGCCGTGCAGCATCTGGCCTTTGCCAGCGACGATATCTTCAAGACCGTGACGGCGATGAAGCAGAACGGTTTCCGGCCACTCAGCATCTCGCCAAACTACTACGACGATATCGAGGCACGCTTCGGGCTGGAGCCTGAACTTTTGGATGCCCTGCGCGATCACAACATCCTCTATGACCGCGATTCAGAGGGCGAGTATTTCCAGATCTACAGCCCAAACTATGGCGAAGGCTTCTTCTTTGAAGTCGTGCAGCGCCGCAAATACAGCGGCTATGGCGCACCGAACGCCACGTTCAGGATTGCCGCACAGAAGCGCCATCTCCGGCCGAAGGACCGGGTGGAGATCTGATTAAGCGCCTCTCGGCCCGAACAGGATCACCGCACTGCCGATCAGGCAAATGGCGGCGCCGATGATGTCCCAGTGGTCTGGCGGATGTTTTTCCGCCAGCCAGAGCCAGAGCAGCGACGCGGCAATGTAAATCCCGCCATAAGCCGCATAGGCGCGGCCGGCAGCGGAGGCCTCGATCAGCGTCAGCAGATACGCAAACAGCACCAGCGAGATCACGCCGGGCAGCAGCCACCAGACGGATTTGTCCAGCCGCAGCCAGGCCCAGAAGGCGAAGCAGCCGGCGATCTCGGCAAAGGCAGCCGCCGCGTAGACCAGATAGGATTTCATCCCACCAGCTTAGCGCGGTGTCGGCCGCGCCGGCTATCGCCCCGAGCTATCGGCTGGCGGCGTCGCGGAAGGCCTGTGGCGCCTGCGGGCCCCATTGCGAATGCAGGCCGGTGCTTTTCGGATGCTTGCGGTATTCGTGGCTGTTGTTCAGCACATCGGTGTCGGTCCAGTGCTCATGCACCCGGCCCCAGGGATCCATCCAGTAATCGAAAACCTGCGCGCCCAGCGTATGGCGGCCCAGGCCCCAGAGATGCAGGTCGGGGTATTTCTGCATCAGCGTGTCATGTCCGGTGGCGAGGTCGTCGAAATCCTGCACCTCGAAGGACACATGGTTCATGCCCGAACTGGCATGACGGCCGAACATCATCACATGGTGATCGACATAGTCCGGCCCGGCATCGACGCGGTTGAAGCTGGCCAGCAGCGTGTTGGGATCGTCTTCCATATGCACCTCGTCTGAGGCGACGATGCCGAGATGGCGCTGCGCCCAGGCGACCGATGTCTCGATCTCCGGCGTGCTGATCACCACATGGCCGATGCGCTTGACCAGCGACGGGCGATGTTCAACGCGCAAAAGCTTGCCCGGGCGGGCCAGCTTGTTGGCGCCGAAGTTGAACACATTGGCCTCGGCCGGCAGCGGCGCGGCGCTTTCGACGCCCCACACCACTTCCAGCTCCATGCCGTTATGCTCTTTGATGCGCACGCGCTGGCCGCCGCCGGGCTCGTCGATGTCTTCCACGGCAGACGCGCCCTCGCCTTCACGCGACAGCTTGTGCAGGTCGTCCAGCGAACGGGCCCAGAAGCCGATACGCAGCACGGCCGGATCGCCCTTCTCGGTGATGTGGATGTGATGCACCGGATCGGTACCGCGCATATATAGCTTGTCGCCGCTGCGTTCAGCGCGGGTCAGGCCGAAGGTGGTCAGATACTCCTCGGCCTTGTCGAGATCGGGCGAACGCAGCCTGATCCAGGCAATGTCCTTGATGCGGATGATAGGCGTAACCATGCAGGCCTCTACGCTTTACGGAACCAGAAGAATCTTGCCGAGCGACTCGCCGCGCTCGATGATGCGATGGGCTTCGGCGGCTTCCACCAGCGGCAGTTTTACCGAGACGACGGGGCGTATAGCCCCCTTGCCCAGCATGTCGATCACCTCAGTCATGATCTGACGGCGCAGAGCCGGATCGGCATCCAGCGTATGCATCGAGAAGCAGCGCAAGGTGAGACTCTTGGTCAGCAGGTTGCGCATTTCGGCAAAGATGTCAGACGGCGGATTGCCGGCCACGGCATTGAAGGAGACCAGCGTGCCCCAGGGCGCCAGCATTTTCAGCCCATCGAAAAGCCCGGCGCCGCCGACATGGTCGAGCACGAGGTCGACGCCACGGCCCTCGGTCAATTCCAGCACGCGGTCGAGAACCTTCTCGCGTTTATAGTCGATGACATGGTCGGCGCCTTGTTCTCTGGCGAAGCGCTCCTTGTCGGCCGAACTGACGCTGCCGATCACGGTGAGATCAAGATGCCGCGCGATCTGCACGGCGGCCGAGCCGACGCCGCCGGCCGCACCGGCGATGAAAATGCTCTTCAGCTTGCGCGCCTGCAGCACGTCGCGCAGCATTGCCCAGGCCACCTGGTAATTCGGCAGGCAGGCCGCCTGGTCGAGGTCGACACTGTCGGGCAACGCGAACGGCGCGGCTTCGGGCACGACCATATATTCCGTGTAGCAGCCGCCGCGCTGCGCCAGCTCGCGGGCGGTGACCAGCACCTTCTGCCCGACTTTCAATTTCGTCACGCCTTCGCCGATAGCGGCGATGGTTCCGCTCAGGTCGCTGCCCGGACTGGTGGGCAGCGGCGGCATCCATTTGTATTTGCCCGTGCGGATCAGCACATCGGGCCAGCCGACGCCAATCGTGGCGGCCTTCACCAGCACTTCGCCTTTACCCGGTGCGGGGGTGGCAACCTCGGCGGGCTCGAGAACCTCGGGCCCGCCGGTCTTATGGATGACGACTGTTTTCACGCCTGATCATTCCTGCTGCGGAATATTCGCCTTCTTGATCACGTCGGTCCAGCGCGCGGCTTCCGAGGCCACCATGGTCTTCATCGCCTCGGGCGTGCTGCCCTGCACATCACCGCCGACCACTTCCTCCAGACGCGCCTTCACATCCGGCCGTGCCAGCGACTGCTGGATCGCGGCGTTGAGTTTGGCGACGACCGGTGCCGGCGTGCCCTTCGGCGCAAACACGCCGGCCCAGGTGCGGACATCGAAGCCGGGCAGAGCGCTTTCGGCCACGGTCGGGACGGTCGGCATGTCGCGGAAGCGCGTCGGCGAACTCACCGCCAGTGCTTTCAGCTTGCCGGCTTTGAGCTGCGGCGCCACCGTCACGGCCGTGGCGATAATGATCGGCAGATCGCCGCTGAGCAGGCCGGTGAAGGCGGCTGCTTCGCCACGATAGGGCACATGGTTCCACTGGATGCCGGCCACCGAGGCCAGAAGTTCGCCGGTCAGATGATGCGTCGAGCCGACGCCGGCCGAGCCGTAATCCAGCTTGCCCGGATTGGCCTTGGCATAGGCGATCAGCCCCTTCATGTCATTGGCGGGGAAGTCGGGCTTGGCCGCAATCGAGAAGGCGTAATAGACGACGGTCGAGACCATCTCGAAACTGTCGACCGGATGGAACGGCAGGCTTTTGTACAGGCCGGCCGAGACCGCATGGCCGCCGGTGGGCAAGCCGATCGTGTAGCCATCGGGGGCGGCGGTGGCCACGGCGCGCGAGGCATTGTTGCCGCCGGCGCCCGGGCGCTGCTCGACCACGATGGGCTGCTTCAGGATTTCGCCCATCGGCTGGGCCAGGATGCGCGAGATCGCATCGGCGGTGCCGCCGGCGGCAAAGCCATGGATCAGCGTGATCGGGCGGGACGGGAAATCCTGTGCCATGGCGGTAGGGGCCGTAGCGGCGATGGACAGACCGAGGCCGAGCCCGGCGAGTGCGATGACTCCACGCATTTGTTTCTTCTCCCTAGACTTTTTCTGCGGTTTTTCACCCCGGCCTGCTATTTAGTCGGCTGAAGCGAACCTTACGTATTTGCATTAAGCGGAGTTTTATGCATAATGTCCAGAATAATGCATAAAGAATCTTCAAGCATGGACCAGACCATTCCCGGCACCGACCGCCCCGAAGCCGAAACCACCTTGGTGGAAAAGGCCTATGGCGTGCTGCGCAAGGCGATCGTGCGCGTCGAATTGCGGCCCGGTGACAAGCTGAAGATTGACGTGCTGCAGAAGCAGCATGCGATTTCCAGCAGCCCGCTGCGCGAGGCGCTCAATCGCCTGACAGCCGAAGGCCTGGTCACCTCGGAAGGCAATCGCGGCTTCCGCGTCGCGCCGATCTCGCTCGAGGATCTGGCCGATATCGTCCACTTGCGCATCGTGCTGGAGCGCCAGGCGGTCGAGGCCTCAATTGCCGAGGGCGGCGACGACTGGGAGGCCGGCGTGGTGGCCGCCTTCTACCGGCTGGAGCGCGAGGAGAAGCGCATCTTCGAAGAACAGGCGCCGTTGAACGAGGAATGGAGCCAGCGACATCGCGACTTCCATATGGCGATGCTGTCGGGCGGTCGTTCAAAACGCCTGATCAACATGGTGGCCAACCTGTTCGACCAGGCCGAGCGCTATCGCCGCCTCTCGGCCGTGTATCGCAAGGGGCCGAAGAACAAGAGCAATGAACACAAGCGGCTGATGGAGGCCGTGCTGTCGCGCGATCCGATGCTGGCCGCCGAGCGGCTGCGCGAGCATGTCGAGAAGACCGCACAGAATGTTGTCAACGCCATGAAGGCGAAACAGGCCGAAGCCGAACCGGCCGAGTGATCTCATCCAGTCCAGGCGTATTCGCAGGAGAATGATTTTATGAAGCTGGCATCCTTTACCGTCAAAGGCCGCGAGAGTTATGGCGCCGTGCAGGGCGACAAGGTGGTGGACCTCGGCCAGCATTTCTCGGGCACATACGCCACGCTGGCCGATTTCATCGGCAGCAGCGATTTCGAAAATCGCGACAAGATCGTGGCTGGCCTGAAGGCCGAGCTGGCGCTCAATGACGTTAAGCTGCTACCGGTCATCCCGCGCCCCGAGAAAATTGTCTGCCTGGTGCGCAACTATATGGACCATCACCAGGAAGTGCTGGCCGCCGGCATGCATCGCGAGTTGTCGGAATTCCCGCCGATCTTCCTGCGCGTCTGGCGGTCTCAGGTGGCGCATGGCGAGCCGATCATTCGCCCGAAAGTCTCCGAGCAGCTCGACTGGGAAGGCGAGATGGCGGTGATCATCGGCAAGGGCGGGCGCCACATTGCCAAGGAAGACGCCTTCCAGCATATCGCCGGCTATGCCTGCTACAACGATGCCAGCATCCGCGAATGGCAGTTCCATGCCAAGCAGATCGCGGCGGGCAAGAATTTCCAGGGCACCGGCGCCTTCGGCCCCTGGATGGTGACGGCCGATGAGGTTCCCGAACCAGAGAATCTTAAACTGGAGCTGCGTATCAACGGCAAGACCGAACAGTCGTCGAATACCAGCAACCTGATCTTCAAGATTCCGACCATCGTCAACTACTGCTCGACCATCTTCGAGCTGGTGCCGGGCGATGTGCTGGTGACCGGCACGCCGGCCGGCGTGGGCTGGAGCCGCAAGCCGCCGCAATTCATGAAGCATGGCGATACGGTGGAGGTCGAGATCGAGAAGCTCGGCATCCTGCGCAATCCCGTCGTCAACGAAGCCTAAAGAGAAGCGGGCGCGCCATGTGGAAAGTCAGAAAATTCGTCACCAATGTCGAGGAAGTGCTGCATGATCGCGGCCCGGACCTTTCCAAGCCGCTGCGCATCGGCACGGCGGCAGTCGTGGTGCAGAATCCCTATGCCGGCAAATATGTCGAAGACCTGTTGCCCGGCATGGAGGCGCTGAACGAACTCGGTCGCGAGGTGGCACGCCGTCTGCTGGATGGCCTCAAGGCCAAACCGGCCGAGATCGAGGCTTACGGCAAGGGCGCCATCGTCGGCGCCGATGGTGAGCTGGAACACGGTGCCATGTGGCATCCCTCGGGTGGCTGGGGCATGCGCGCCATCCTCGGTGACACCAAGGCCATCGTGCCGGCCGGCAAGATGGTCGGCCCGGTCGGCGTGCGGCTGATGATGCCGCTCGGCCATGTGAACGCCGCCTATGTGCGCTCGCATTTCCATACTGTCGGCGTCAGCATCGACGATGCGCCGCGCGCCGACGAAATCGTCTATGCGCTGGGCATGGCCACGGGTGGCCGCCCGCATGCCCGTCTCGGCGGCCTGGCTGCCAAGGACATCAAGGGCGAAGACGGCCTGCGCTGATCAGCTCTGCGGCCCCGGTGTAATGCCGGGGCCGCGCAGCCTTAATGCTTCAGCGCTTTCTCGACGGCCTCGGCCGACACACCGGCCTTCTGCACGGCCTTGCGCAACTGCTCTTCCGACACGCCGAATTTCTTCGTCCAGTAGGCGATCTCATGCTGCTCGCCGAGATTGACGCGCGCCCGGTCCTGCGGGCCGCGGTTGGACAGATCGTCAGCCATTGTTTCCTCCATATTTGGTGGGTGCTCCTGTAACGGCCTGCCACATCTGTTGTTCCGTCGCGCCGAGTGAACTGAGCTGCAGGTTGCTGCGTTTGTTCATGGGACTTTATGCGACGGAGCGTGGCTTGGCTGGCAATCTCCAGACCTATAATAAAAAGCGGAATTTCGGGAAAACGGCGGAACCGCGCGGCGACGTGGCGCCGCCCTCGAAAGGCCTGCCGAGATTCGTCATCCAGAAGCATGACGCCTCGCATCTGCATTACGATTTCCGGCTCGAAATCGACGGCGTGCTGACCAGCTGGGCCATCCCGAAGGGGCCGAGCCTCGATCCCGGCGAAAAGCGCCTCGCGGTGCGCACCGAAGACCATCCGATGCAATACGGCGCCTTCGAGGGCACCATTCCCAAAGACGAATATGGCGGTGGCACCGTGATGCTGTGGGATCAGGGCAGCTACAAGCCGGCCGGCAATCCGCGCGACGGCCTGAAAAAAGGCGACCTGAAATTCGAACTGCGCGGCAAACGGCTGCGCGGCAGCTTCGTGCTGGCCCGCATGCGACCGCGCGGCAACGAAAAGCGCGAGAACTGGCTGCTGATCAAGCATCGCGACGATACCGCCCGGCCGGGCAGCAAGGATGCCGTCGTCAAAGAGCATACGGACTCGGTCAAAACCGAGCGTGCGATGGCAGAGATCGCCGCGGGCGATGCGGTCTGGCATTCCAATCGCCGCGGCGGCAAGAAGATGAAAGGGGAAAAAGCCGTTGCTCCCCCGAAGCGGCGCATCGGCAAGGTCGATGTGACGAAACTGGAAGGCGCCAGGAAAAGCAGCCGCCTGCCGGCGAAAATCTCGCCGCAGCTCGCCACGCTGGTCGAGGAGCCGCCGCCGGGCAAAGGCTGGATCAGCGAGATCAAGTTCGACGGCTACCGCATGGTGGCGCGGATCGAGAAGGGCAAGGTGAAAATTTACAGCCGCAACGGCAATCTCTGGACCGCAAAGCTGCCGACGATTGCCAAGTCGCTGGGCAAGCTGAAGCTGAAACAGGCCTGGATCGATGGCGAGATCGTCGTGCTGGATGACGAGGGCAAGAGCAGTTTCAGCAAGCTGAAAGATGCTTTAACCGGCGACGACCGGCGCAATGTCTTCTTCTTCGCCTTCGATATCCTCTATCTCGATGGCTACAACGTGATGGGCTGCAGCCAGGTCGACCGCAAGCGGCTGCTCGAGTCCGTGCTGGGCGACGATCCGCCGCCCTTCATCCGTTACAGCGATCATATGCAGGAAGCGCCGGAGGCAATCCAGCAGCGCGCCTGCCAGATGCATCTGGAAGGTATTATCATCAAGCAGGCCGACGCGCCGTATCGGCAGGCGCGCACGCGCAGCTGGCTGAAACTCAAATGCGTGCAGCGCGAGGAATTCGTTGTCATCGGCTATACCGATCCGCAGGGCACGCGCACCGGCTTCGGCGCACTGCATCTGGGCTATTACGACAAGGACGGCGAGCTGCATTACGCAGGCGGCGTGGGCACCGGCTTCAATACGAAGAAACTGGTGTCGATGGAAAAGGCGCTGTCGAAAATGACGCGGCGCATTCCGCCGGCGATCTGGATCCATGGCGAAAAGCCGCCGTCGAAAATGCATTGGGTGCGGCCCGAGATGGTGGTCGAAACCCAGTTCATCGACTGGACCGGCGCGGGATCGGTCCGGCATGCGGTCTTCTTAGGCGTCCGTGAGGATAAGGCGGCGACAGATGTGGTGCGCGACCCTCCCACCAAAGCAAAAAGCCGTTTCAGCGGCACCGGTATGATCGTGCGGGCCGCGAAGGCGAAGCCCAAAGCCAAAGCGCGCAAGACGCCGACCAGGGCGCGCGCGGATGTGCCGGAGATCATCGACAAGCGCGGCGCCGATGATGGCGCGGTACGCCTGACGCATCCCGGCAGGCTCCTCTGGCCGAAGCAGAAATTGTCCAAGCAGGACCTCGCCGATTACTGGCAGCGCGCGGCGCCCTTCGCCCTGCCGTTCATCGCCAACCGCCCGCTGGCGCTGGTGCGGACACCGGACGGTATCGATGGCGAGCAGTTTTTCCAGAAGAAAATCAGCCGCGGCTTTCCGAAGCAGATTCTCGATCTCGAACTGGACGACGAGCAGGTCATTGCCATCGACGGAGCGGACGGGCTGCAGGCGCTGGCGCAGATGTCGGCTATTGAACTGCATCCCTGGGGCAGCGGCGTGGAGGATATTTCCATGCCGGATATGATTGTCATGGATCTCGATCCCGATGTGGGTCTCGATTTCGAGGATGTCATCCAGGCCGCGCAGGATCTGCGCGATGCGCTCAGGGCTGTCGGCCTCACTTCCTTCTGCAAGACCACTGGCGGCAAGGGCCTGCATGTTGTCGTGCCCTTTCAGCCGCAACGCGGCTGGGACGAGGTGAAGGCCTTTGCCAGATCCATCGCCACGGCCTTCGCCACCTCTGACCCGAAGCGCTTCACCGATGCGCTGGCCAAGAAGGCGCGCAAGGGCCGCATCTTCATCGACTATCTGCGCAACGGGCGCGGCGCCACTGCGGTCGCGCCGTTCAGCCCACGCGCGCGGCCCGGCGCCACCATCGCCATGCCGCTGAAGTGGAGCCAGGTCAAACCCGGCCTCGACCCGGCGGACTATACCATCGAAGCCTCGGAGAAGCAGCTGCGCGCTGGTGCCGCGGCCTGGAAGGACTATTTCGACATCCAGAAAAAGCAGCGTCTCACCGACAAGATGTTGCGCGCTTTCAGATCGGTTTAGGAGACTCACATGGCCAGACGCAAAGCCCGCAAGAAAAAAGCGCTGCCGGCCCGGCCGTTATGGCGCGGGCATCTGAAACTCTCGCTGGTCAGCTGTCCGGTTGCGCTGTTCAACGCCATTTCGGAGAGCGAGGATATTCATCTGAATTTCCTCAACCCCGATACCGGCAACCGCATCCGCTACCAGTCGGTGGATGCCGAAACCGAAGAGGTGGTCGAGCGCGCTGATCTGGTAAAGGGCTACGAATTCCAGAAGGACCGCTATGTCACGCTGACCAACGAGGAACTGGATGACCTGAAGATCGAATCCAGTACGGTGATGAGCATCGAGCAATGCGTGGAAGACAGCGATATTGATCCGCGCTATTTCGAGCGCGCCTATTACCTGATCCCCGATGGCGATGCTGGTGAAGAGGCCTTTGCGGTGATCCGCGATGCGCTGCAGAAATCCGGGCTCTATGCCATCACCCGCGCAGTGATCGCCCGCAAGGAGCGCGTCATCGCGCTGCGGCCCTGCCAGAAGGGTTTCATGGGCTGGGCGTTGCGCGAGGCCAGCGATATCCGCGATACGGATACTTTCTTCGACGATATTGAGTCCGGCCGCGCCAGCCGCGATGAGGTTTCAATCGCCCTCAAGCTGGTCAACCAGAAGAAGGGCAAATTCGACCCCGACAAATTCGATGATCGCTACGAGAAGCGCTTGCGCCAGCTGATCGATGCCAAGCTCGAAGGCGTCGAGCTTGAGCCGGAGGAGATCGAGGAAGAGCCCAAGGTGATCAACCTGATGGATGCGCTGAAGAAGTCGCTGAATCAGGGCAAGGGCCGCCACTCCAACGACAACGAGGGCGAGCGCAAGAGCGCCAGTGTCCATAAGCTGACACCCAGGAAGAAGGCCGCGAAGAAGACGGCGAAGAAAAAGACGGCCAGTAAGAAAAAAGCCGCCAGGGCAAGAAAGCGCGCCTGACCATGGACGTTGCCGACATTCCGGTGTGAGATGCCCGGCGTTGGATTCGTGTTCAGGCAAGGGGAAACACAGGATATGAAACTGGCTGGCAAGGTTGCCGTCGTCACCGGCGCGGCGCAGGGCATCGGACGCGCCTGCGCCGAACGTTTCCTGAAAGACGGCGCCAAGGTCGTGATCGGTGATGTCAACGAGGCCCAGCTGGCCAAGACCGCCGCCGATCTGGGCAATCCGGCCGGCCTAGCCACCCTGCGGACAGACGTGTCGAAACGCGCCGATGTCGATGCGCTGGTGCAGCTGGCGGCCGACACATTCGGCCGGCTCGATATCATCGTCAACAATGCCGGCATTGCCCGCACGCAGCAGTTCCTCGATATCACCGAGGAAGATTTCGAAACCGTGCTCGGCATCAACCTGAAGGGCGCCTTCTTCGGCACCCAGGCGGCGGCGCGGCAGATGATTGCCCAGAGTGAGAAGGGTTTGGGCAGCGGTGGCGTCGTCATCAACATGTCGTCGGTCAATGCGCTGCTGTCGATCCCGACGCTCAGCACCTATGCGATGTCGAAGGGCGCGATGAACCAGCTGACCACCACGGCGGCGGTCGCACTGGCGCCACACAATATCCGCGTCGTCGGCATCGGTCCGGGCACCATCCTGACCGAACTGGTGGCGCAGCAGATCATGACCTCGGACGCCGCGCGCAAATCGGTGCTGTCGCGCACGCCGATCGGCCGCTGCGGCGAGCCGAGCGAAGTGGCTTCGGTGGCATCCTTCCTCGCCAGCGAGGATGCGTCTTACGTCACGGGCCAGACCGTCTATGTCGATGGCGGTCGCATGATCCTGAACTATACGGTGCCGGTGAAGGACTAGTCGTCAGAGCCCGAGCGCGTCGTAAGGATAGAACCGCGCGCGCTCGCCGGGCTCCAGCCGCAGCAGGTCTTCCGGCAGTTCGATCAGCCCGTCGGTGCGGGTCAGCGAGGTGATCACACCGGCGCCATCGACGGCGTATTTCTCCGCGCGCCAGCCGCCGTTGCCGTCATCCTGCAGCGACACGCGCACCCATTCGCGCCGGTCGGCTTTCTTCTTGTAGGAAAAGCCGGCCGTGACCGGGAAGCTGCGCGGCTGTCTGGGCGTGGCGCCATTCAGACGCTGCAGCAGCGGCCGGGCGAAGAAACAGAAGGTCAGCATCGCGGCGACCGGATTGCCCGGCAGGCCGAAGAAGGGCACGCGGCCGATCATGCCCAGCGCCACCGGCCGCCCCGGCTTGATCGCCAGACGCCAGAAATCCAGCCGGCCCTGCGCTTCGATGGCGGCTTTCACATGATCCTCGTCGCCGGTGGAGACACCGCCCGACGTGACCACCGCATCATGCTCGTGCGCGGCTTCGGCAAAAACTTTCGCCAGATGATCGCGTTTATCCGGCTGGATACCGAGATCGCTGACCTGGCAGCCGGCGGCGGTGAGCAATGCAGACAGCAGCGGACGGTTGGCGTCGTAGATGCCGCCATCCGGCAATGTGCTGCCCGCCGCATGGACTTCGTCACCGGTGGAGAACAGCGCCACGCGCAGCGGCTGGCGCAGCTGCAGCACCGCATATCCGCTGGCAGCGGCCAGCGCCAGATCCGGGGCGGTCAGGATGCGGCCGGCCGGCAGCACGGCCTCGCCGGCCTGGATGTCTTCGCCCGCCAGGCGTCGATTGGCGCCGCGCTTGATGCCGGGCTTGATGATCACGCTGTCGCCGTCGCGTGTGCAGTCTTCCTGCATCATTACGGTATCAGGGTCGCCATCTGCTCCGCGGGGCATCACCGCACCGGTCAGCACGCGCACGGCGCTGCCGCGCGGCTGCAGTGCCGGATAGGGATGCCCGGCGGCGGCGCGGCCGATCACCGGCAATCGCGTCTCGCCATCCTGCGAAAGATCATCGCGATAAACTGCATAGCCATCGACGGCGGAATTGTCGCGCGGCGGCACCGCTACTTTCGCCACCAGCGGCTCGGCCAGGATGCGGCCATGGCACAGCGCCAGCGGCAGGCTTTCGGTTGCTGCAATCGGAACCAGGCGGGCAGAGAGTTCGGTCAGCGCGGCATCCAGCCGCATCAGCGCGCCGCCATGGGCAAAGCAGTCGTCACTCAGCTGCGCCACGGCGCGCCTCGCCCTTATCGGCATCCGTGTCGCCCGCCAGCCAGGTGAGGATGAAGTCGGCCACCTGCTGCGGCCGGTTGGCATCCAGCACCGGCACGGGCAGGTCGGCTATGGCAGCATCGCTGGCGACGGCGATGATGCTGGGATCGTCGGGCTGCCGCATCGGCTTGCCGACCGCGGCGCGCCAGACCTCGATCTTGGCATGGCTGGAGGTCTTGAAGCCTTCCACCAGCACCAGATCGACCGGGCTGAGGCGGGTCAGCAGTTCGTCCAGTGTCGGTTCGGCCGCGCCGCGCAGCTCATGCATCACGGCATAGCGTTTGGCCGAACTGATCAGCACTTCGCTCGCGCCGGCCTCGCGATGACGATACGAATCCTTGCCGGGCCTGTCGATGTCGAAGTCGTGATGCGCGTGTTTGATGGTCGAGACTTTCACGCCGCGTGCCACCAGCAGCGGGATCAGGTCGGCCAGCAGCGTGGTCTTGCCCGCCCCGCTCCAGCCGGAAATGCCCAGAACCTTCATAGCCGCGCCTTCATGACGGCTTCTTGCCGGTCGCCTTCAGCTCAGCCGCGGCACGTTCGGCCAGATAATCGTCGGTGGTGCGCACATCTGGGCGCGGCGCGCCGGCATAGGGATCGAGCTTGTTTTCGCTCTGCGCGATCACGCGGCAATCGGCGCACATGCGCATGCGGTCGGCGATGCCGCCATCCTGGCCATACATCCAGTGCTTGCCTTCCAGCTTGGCGATCACCTTCTCGATTGACGACTTGGTGCCGAACGGCTTGGCGCAGCGGATGCAGTGGAAGGGCTCTTCCTCCTTCATCACGCGCTGTCGCGCCGAAGCGGGCGTGAAATTCACCCGCGGCTCCAGTGCGATCACCTTCTCGGGGCAGGTGTTTTTGCACAGCCCGCATTGCACGCAGGCATCTTCGGTGAACAGCAGGCGCGGCCGTTCCGGATCGTCGCTCAGCGCGCCGGTCGGGCAGGCCGAGACGCAGGCCAGGCAGAGCGTGCAGTTTTCGGCATCGACCTGCAGGTTGCCGAATGGCGCGCCGGGCGCCAGCACCACGGTATCGACCGGCTGCGGCGCGACGGAATGCAGATGGCGGAAGGCCAGCCGCGCCAGGTCGCGGTTGCGGCCCATCGGCAGGTGGCTCGACCCGCTCGGGCCTTCGCGGCGCGGCAATGCTGCCAGCGCAGCGCCGAGCTGATCGGGGTCGTCGGTCTCAATCAGGCCGACGCGACCGCCCTCATAACCCAGACCGGTCAGCACATATTCGGTCAGCGCCAGCTGCTGGCCCAGTCCGGCGATATCGTCGCTGCGCTTGGCCGGCACCAGCATGCGCAGATCGGCGGCGCCGTACGAGAAGGCTGAGGCAAAGAAGGCCACGTTGCATTCGCCCAGGGCCTGCACGGCAAAGGGCAGCACGCGGGCCGGCAGGCCATCGCCGAAACGCGCCAGCGCATCGATCAGCGGCGCGCCATGCTTGGCGTCATGCAGCAGGACCACGGCCTGGCGTCCGCCCGCCTCGCGATAGGCCAGCAGCAGCGCGCGCAGCTGTTCGGTCAGGTTGGCTGGCGGCGGCAGGCGATATTCGGCGGCGCCGGTGGGGCAGACCGCGCCGCAATTGCCGCAGCCGCCGCAGATGAAGGGATCGAAGGCGACCTTGTCGCCGGCCGGCGTGATCGCACCGGTGGGGCAGACATCGAGGCAGCGCGTGCAGCCGGTCTTCTTCGAGCGCGAATGCGCGCAGATCTCGGCATAATAGGCGACATAGATCGGCTTCTCGAAGGTGCCGGTCAGATCGCAGGCCTCGAACAGGGCTTTCTGCACGGCGGCCGGATCCTTCGGATCGGGCCGGAAATAGCCGTCGCGTTTTTCATGCGCCGGAAACAGCGGCGTGCCGCCGCTGAGGTCGATGATGATGTCGCAGGTCGAGCTGGCGCCGTTGCGCGGCGCGCCGAACTGCAGGCTGCGCCGCGACGACGGCAGCGGCAGCGCATACTGGTCGATCACCAGCTCAAAGGCGCCGAGATGGCCGCGCGCACCGGCGATATGCCCCTGCACGATCGGCAGGTCCATCAGCGCGGGTGCTGCCACATCCTTCGGCCGGTCGAGCATGATGGTAACGTCGAGCCGGTCGCTCAGCTGGCGCGCGGCGGCAATCGCCACCTCGTCGCGGCCATAGATCAGCGCCACGCCTTCGGATTTCATCGTCACGGTCGGCAGCACCGGCACCGGCACGGCGGCAGCGGCAAGCAATGCGGCGATTTTCGGCGTGGCGGCCTCGGCCTCCGACGACCAGCCGGCCGTCTCGCGGATATTGACGTAAGTCACCGGCGTCGCGCTCTGCATTTCCTCGCGCTGCTCGTCGAACAGCGGGCTTTCCTGGGTGCAGGCGACCGTCAGCGGTTCGCCGGCCTTCAGCGCCGACTGAAAACGTGCGATCTCGGCGCGGCAGAGCTGGGTGGAAACCTCGCCACCTTCCGTCGCGCCACAGGCCTTCGCCAGCGCCTTGCCGTCCAGCGGCATGGTGCCTTCGCAGTTGCACACCAGGACGCGTTTTCCGTCCAGCCGCATGATCTGTTTTCCACCCGAGAATCTGGAAATGTAGACATCCCAACTATAGTGTTGAGGGCACAGGAAAACCAGCCGGAGGTCGGCTTTGCGCGTGATGATCTGGCTGCTGATTCCGGGGCTTCTGGCACTGTCGGGCACGGCTTTCGCCCAGGCTGCGAATAGCGATCAACTGGAGCCGCCGAGCCTGCAACGCGGCGCGGAACTCTGGGGCAAATGCCGCGCCTGCCATACGCTGGAGGCCAGGGGACGCAATCTCGTCGGGCCGCGCCTGCATGGCGTGTTCGGCAAGAAGGCCGGCAGCGTGCCGGACTATCGCTATTCCGAGGTGATGAAAAACTCGAAAGTGATCTGGACCGAGCAGACCATGGATGCCTATCTGGCGGCGACGCAGGATTTCATGCCGGGCAACAAGATGTATGGCGGACTGGCGATCGCGCAGGACCGCGTCGACCTGATCGCCTGGCTGAAACAGGCCACCGCGCAATAGCGACGCTCTTCCTTTTTCCGCTGGGAATCCTATATAATTCAGGCGATTTCAGCTCCTGGAGATGCCCCCATGAAAGCCTTCCTTGCCGGCCTGGTTGCCGCCCTCATCATTGCCATCGGCTCGGCCTTCATCCTGCAGACGATCAACAAGCCGGCCGATGTCGCCTACAGCACCGGCGGCGCGCGCGTTACTCACGAACATCAGAACTGAGTCTCGGACCCGGGGCGCACGATCAACGGCGCAGCCAGGCTGCGCCGTTTTCTGTTTTTAGGTCGGGTCAGTTTTTGGGGGCCGGGATTTCCGCGCCGGTCTCCAGCGACCAGAGCTTGATCACCATATCGTAGCCGCCCGAGACGCCACGTTTGCCGTCCGGCGTGAAGGCCACCGACCAGACCGGCTTTTCATGGCCGGCAAACTGCTTCAGCTGGCGGCCATCCTTTAAATCCCACAATCGCATCAGCCGGTCGCCGCCGCCCGACAGCGCGAAGCGGCCATCCTTCGAAATCGCAATCGAGGTGATGAAGGCCGAATGTCCCGGCAGGCTGCCGATCTCGCGCTGTTCCAGCAGATCCCAGCGCTTGATCTGACCATCGGTGCTGCCGGTCAGCGCGGTCCTGCCATCCGGCGTCACGGCGACAGCATTCACGCTGGCGCGATGGCCGGTCATTGAGAACAGTTCCTTGCCGCTGGCGACCGACCATAGCCGCACGGTCTGGTCATAGCCGACCGAGACGAGCTGCGTGTCGTCCAGCGCAAACGCCACCTGCATCACATTCGCGCTGTGACCTTCGAAAGTCTGCTCCAGCGCGTTGGTGCCCAGATTCCAGAGCTTGATGGTGCGATCCCAGCTGGCGGTGGCCAGCCTGCGGCCGTCACGGCTGAGCGCCATACCGGCGATGTTGTTGACATGGCCGGTGAGCTTTGCCGTTGCCTTGCCGCTGGCGAGATCCCAGCGGATCACCGTGTGATCCCAGCTCGCCGACACAGCCGACTTGCCGTCGGGCAAAAACAGCACGGCATTCACGCTGGCGCTGTGGCCGTCGAGGACTTTCAGCTCGCTCTGCTTCGTCAGGTCCCAGAGCCGCACGGTGTAGTCCCAGCTGGCGGAGAGCAAGCGGCGGCCGTCAGTGGAGATCGCGACGGCATTGACCATGGCACCGTGGCCGGCCATCTCGGCCTGCGCCGGCACCGCGTTGCAGCCCAGCCCCAGGATCAGGGCCATCGCCGCGCTCAATCGCTGCATCTTCATGCGTCTATCATGGCGGCGCACCGCCACATTGCAAGCAACGAAAAAGGGCGGGGAAAACCCCGCCCTTTTTGCTTTACCCGAACTTGGCTGGCCTAGTCGTCGCCGGCGCCGCGCGTCGTCGCGTCGCGGGCCCAGAGGCTGTGATGCTCCTTGGCCCAGTTGGTGTCGACCTGGCCCGAACCCATCGCATCGAAGGCGCCTTCCATGCCGATGGTGCCGATGTAGATGTGACCCAGGATCACCGCCACCATCAGGATACCGGCAATCGCATGCACCAGCTGCGCCAGCTGCATGCCGGCGATGTCGGTGACGTAGAAGGGGAACATCAGGATGTAGCCGCTGATCGCCAGCGCCAGCGAACCCAGCACGACCAGCCAGAACAGCAGCTTCTGGCCGGCATTGAACTTGCCGGCCGGCGGATGGGCACCCTTCTTCATGATGCCGCCGCCCTGACGCAGCCATTCCATGTCGACAGCGTTCGGGATGTTGTGGGCGATCCACAGCACCGCCATCAGGAAGACACCCAGCACGAACGGGAAGCTGAGGAAGTTATGCGACAGCTTGCCGAAGGCGCTGAAGGCCGTGAAGGCTTCGGGGCCGATCAACGGCAGCAGCAGCGTCTTGCCGAAGGAAATGTTCAGCCCGCTGATGCCCAGGATGATGAAGCAGATCGCCGTCAGCCAGTGGGCAAAGCGTTCGGTGCCCTTGAAGCGCTCGATGGTGCGGCCCGACATGCCGTGCTCGACCTTGATACGGCCGCGGATCGCCAGGAAGGCGGCCAGCGCCACGACAGTGAGCACCAGCAGCCAGCCGCCGACGGATTTCACCGGGCCTTCCAGCGTCTGGCGCCATTCGCGGCCCTGCGGCTGGATCAGCACGCCCGACTTGGCATCGGGGATCGAGACGCGGCCGGCGACCGGCGCGCCCTTCAGCTGCTGCAGCAAAGCGGCTTCATCGGCCTGCGTTGCCTGCTGGGCGGTTGCCGGAGTCATGCTGCCGACACTGAGCAGAAGGCCGAGGGCCAGGGCGGCCCAGACCTTACGCGAGTTGAAAAGGTTCATGCTGTTTCTCCCTCTCAACGCGCTCAGGCCGCGCTGCCCTTGTAGGCCGTAGCCCAGCCCCAGGCACCCGAACCGTAGCCACGGCGGCTGACGCGCTCCTTGTAGATCTGCGCGATCACATCGCCGTCGCCGGCGAGCAGTGCCTTGGTCGAGCACATCTCGGCGCAAAGCGGCAGCTTGCCTTCGGCCAGGCGGTTGGCGCCGTATTTGGCATATTCTTCCTTGGTGTTGTCGGCTTCGGGGCCGCCGGCGCAGAAGGTGCATTTGTCCATCTTGCCGCGGCTGCCGAAATTGCCGACCTGCGGATACTGCGGCGCGCCGAACGGGCAGGCATAGAAGCAGTAGCCGCAACCGATGCACAGGTCCTTGGAATGCAGGACCACACCATCATCGGTCTTGTAGAAGCAGTCGACCGGGCAGACCGCCATGCAGGGCGCATCTTCGCAATGCATGCAGGCCATCGAGATCGAGCGCTCGCCCTTCTCGCCGTCATTCAGGGTGACGACGCGGCGACGGTTGATGCCCCAAGGCACTTCGTTTTCGTTCTTGCAGGCGGTGACGCAGGCGTTGCATTCGATGCAGCGCTCGGAGTCGCAGAGGAATTTCATGCGAGCCATGATCGTATCTCCTTACGCGCTCGGCCCGGCCGCTTCGATGCGGCAGAGCGTCGCCTTATTCTCATGCATATGGGTGACCGGGTCGTAGCCGTAGGTAGTCACGCCGTTGACGGACTCGCCCAGCACGATCGGATCGGCGCCCGGCGGATAGTTCTTGCGCTGGTCCACACCCTGCCAGAAGCCGGAGAAGTGGAAGGGCATGAAGGCCACACCCTTGCCGACGCGCGGCGTCACCATGGCCTTGACCTTGGCCTTGGCGTTGTTCTCGGGACCGTAGACCCAGACATTCTGGCCTTCCTTGATGCCAAGGCGGGCCGCGTCTTCCGGGTTGATCTCGACGAACATGTCCTGCTGCAGTTCGGCCAGCCACTTGTTCGAGCGGGTTTCTTCGCCGCCGCCCTCATATTCGACCAGTCGGCCGGAGGTGAGGATGATCGGGAAGTCCTTGCTGACATCCTTGTCCTGGATGCTCTTGCCCAGATGCGGCAGGCGATAATCGCGCCGGTCGGCCATGGCCGGATACTTGGCGACGAGATCACGCCGCGAGCTGTAGATCGGCTCGCGATGCACCGGGATCGGATCGGGCAGGCCGAAGGCATTGGCACGCGCCTTGGCATTGCCCATGGCCTGAACGCCATGCGCCATGCAGACGCGGATGATGCCGCAGCTATAGTCGATCGCCCAGCCGACCGCATCCGGATTGTTGCCGCCGATCTTTTCGATCGTGGCGCGTTCCGTATCGGTCAGTTCCTTGTCCCAGCCCATCTTCTTGAGCAGGCCGTAGGTGAATTCGGGATGACCGTCCTGGATCTCCGAATCCTTCGGATAGGAGCCGTCGGCCAGCAGCGAGACGCCGTTGCGTTCCACGCCGAAGCGGGCACGGAAGGCGCCGCCGCCGTCTTTCACCGGCAGGTTGGTGTTGTAGAGCACATGGGTGCCCGGATGCTTCATTTCCGGCGTGCCCCAGCACGGCCAGGGCAGGCCGTAGAACTCGCCCTTCAGCGGGCCCTTGGTGGCGCGCAGGCTGACGATGTCGAAATCGGCCTGATGCGCCATATGCTCCTTCAGGCGCTCGGGCGACTGGCCCGAATAGCCGATGGAGACGGTGCCCTTGTTGAATTCGCGGGTGATGTCCTCGACATTCGGCTCATCGCCTGCGTCGATCTTGATGTTCTTGAACATCTCCTGATCGAAGCCGAGCTTCTTGGCCAGCTTGTACAGGATCCAGTGATCGGGCTTCGACTCGAAGACCGGCGGCACGATCTGCTCGCCCCACTGCAGCGAACGGTTCGAGGCGGTGCGCGAACCGCGGGTCTCAAGCTGGGTGCAGGCCGGCAGCAGATAGGTGCCGTTCTTGCGGTCCGGCAGCGCGGCGGCGGTGGTCGGATGCGGATCGACCACGACCATCAGCTCGACCTTCTCCATGCCGGTGCGCATCTCGGGCATACGCGGCACGGTGTTGCCGCCATGGCCCCAGAAGAACATCGCCTTGACGTTGTCGGGCTGCTCCAGGTCCTTCTTGTCGACCAGCACGGCGTCGAACCAGCGGGTCGACGGGATGCCCTTGGTCTCCATGAACTTCTTGTCCTGGAAACGGCCGAGCAGATAGTTGTAGTCGACGTCCCAGACGCGGGCCCAATGCTTCCAGGCGCCTTCAACCAGGCCGTAATAGGCCGGCAGCGTGGTGACGTCGAGGCCAAGGTCGGTGCAGCCCTGGACGTTGCAGTGGCCGCGGAAGATGTTGGCGCCGCCGCCCTCGATACCGATATTGCCGAGTGCGAGCTGCAGGATCGACAGCGCGCGCACGTTGGCGGTGCCGACGGTGTGCTGGGTCACGCCCATGCACCAGATCAGCGTGCCGGGACGGTTCTTGGCAAAGGTCTCGGCGACGCGCTTCATCTGCGCGCCGGGCACGCCGGTCACGCGCTCGACCTCTTCCGGATTCCACTTGGCGACTTCGGCGCGGATGTCATCCATGCCGTAGACGCGCTGGCGGATGTATTCCTTGTCTTCCCAGCCATTCTCGAAGATGTGCCAGAGCAGGCCGTAGATGGTGGGAATATCGGTGCCCGGGCGGATGCGCACATATTCGGTGGCATGCGCGGCGGTGCGGGTGAAGCGCGGATCGATCACGATCAGCGGCGCCTTGTTCTGCTCCTTGCCGCGCAGCACATGCTGCAGCGACACCGGATGCGCCTCGGCGGGGTTGCCGCCCATGATGATCATCGACTTCGAATTGTGAATGTCGTTGTACGAATTCGTCATCGCGCCGTAGCCCCAGGTATTGGCTACGCCGGCAACGGTGGTCGAGTGGCAGATACGCGCCTGGTGGTCGATATTGTTGGTGCCCCAGAAGGCGGCGAACTTGCGGAACAGGTAGCCGCCCTCGTTGGAGAACTTGGCCGAACCGAGCCAGTAAGCCGATTCCGGGCCCGACTTCTGGCGGATCTCGAGCAGCTTGTCGCCGATCTCGTTGATCGCGACATCCCAGCTGATGCGGGTCCATTTCCCGTCAACCAGCTTCATCGGATATTTCAGGCGGCGGTCGCCATGGGTCAGTTCACGGATCGAGGCGCCCTTGGCGCAGTGGGTGCCGAGATTGATCGGGCTTTCCCAGCTCGGCTCCTGGCCGACCCAGACGCCATTCTCGACTTCGGCGGTGACGGTGCAGCCGACCGAGCAATGCGTGCAGATATTCTTCTTCTTGACGATGTTGCCGCTGGCCGACGGCATCGCCTTGGCCTGCTTCACCATGGCGGGCGTCAGCGCAGATACGGCGGCAAGGCCACCGGCGGCAAGGCCTGAGGCTTTCAGGAAACCACGGCGGTCCATGGTCTGCAGCGCGGCGCCGGCCAGAATGCCCGACAGCTTGCCGGACTTCTGCGGCGCAACGCCGGTGGTAGAGCTTTTCTTGATCAACATGGGGCTCTCCGTATTCGGGAGTTCGTTCAGTTAAGGGCTGGTCGGTGTGAGCCTGCGGGCGCTCAGAGCCGGTTGCTCTCGTAGTAGCGCTTCACATGCTCGGTTTCCTTGTAGCGCTGCTTCTTGCGCGTCTCGGCATTCTCGGGCGCGGCAGCGGCCGGCTCCGGCGAGATGGCGACGGTCGCGACGGCAGCCGCAGCGGCGCCGGTGCCGGCGGCGCGCAGGAAGCTGCGACGATCCAGAGTTTCCTTCTTGTCCTTGCTCATGGCAGGTCCTCCATTCCAATTCGGTGCGGGCCGCTCAGGCGGCCATGGCAAATGCCTGGGTTTCGATGGTCATGAACAGCCGGCCGATGGTGCCGACCGGCTTGTAAAGTTTCGCGCTGGCGGCCTGTTCGAGATCGGCGAAGAACCGCTCGCCCCAGGGTGCCAGATGCTGCTGGTACAGGCGTTCCTGCGTCTTCAGTTCGGCCGGGCCGCGCCCGTCGCCGCCGCGGATCAGCAGTGCCATCAATTCGCACAGCGCGCCCATGTGATCTTCCGGCTCCGCCACATCATCGGCGCGGGCATAACCGAGCTTCTCCATGTCGCCGCGCAGCTTGGCCAGCGGGCGCTCATACAGGAAACCGGTGCGGTAGAAGGAGGCATAGGGCACCAGCTCGCCGCGCGGCAGGCCGATGAACAGCGTGTCGTATTCGTCCTGCGCGCGCTCCAGCGAGGTGCTGCGCGCAGCCTCGGCCAGCGCGGCCAGGGCCTGGCCCATCGCGCTGTCGTCGCCTTTCAGCTGGGCCAGCGCGGTCAGCAAGGCGGTATCGGGACGGCGCGCCAGCGCGCGGCCGAGCAGCGCGTAAATCTGCGCGCGCCAGAGATCTTCTTCGGGAATGGACGGCAGGGCGTCGGGCGCCTGGGCATCGGGATAAAGATCGGGACGCAGGTCGTGGCGCGTCACCTGGCCGCCGGTCGCGGTCTCGATCGCCAGAACGTATTCGCCGGGCACGCGGTCGGCCTTGTTCAGCCAATGCCAGACATTGGCCTGCTTGACGCCAAGCAGCCGCGCGAGCTGGGTCTGCCCGCCCACGACTTCGATAGCTTTTGCCAGTGCGCTGCCCACGAATCCTCCCACCGGCGCCTAACCTACAAATTGTTTTGTCGGACGCCAACCGAAATCGGAGTAAGTCGCTGATTTTTCAGGACTTTTGCTGCACCTGCGAAATTTTGCAAGCGACTCTCAGTCGCACAGGTTTACGGCAATTTTACGCGCTGAAGCCGGAGTTTTTGCCGCACTGCAACCATCTGTTTTGCCTGAATGGTTCGGGCCGGCGCGTATGGTTCCGCTAAGTTAACCGGAATCTAGCTTGGCAGGGCGCCGCCATGGCGGCGGCGCGGCGGGGCCAGATCGGGCGCGGGCTCGCTCACGGACTTGTGTGCCGGTTCCGCGGCCGGCTCGTCCTGGATCGGCTGTTCGGATCTCCGCACGGCGGCGATGGCGTCGTCTTCCGGCGCCGGCAGCGCCGGCTGCGGTGTCGGCTGCAGTTGCGGATCTTGGGCGGCTTCCGCCTGAGGGGTATCTTCCGGCTTCGGCGTCTGGCTGAAGCCGGAGAAAACCTGCTGCGCCATCTTGGCGATATTGTCGGTGGGCAGCAGCTCGCCATAGCCCGGCGCGGTGAAATCCCAGTTGTATTCGACCAGCGCCTTGTAATTCACCACGCTCGGCTCGGTCAGCCACAGCTTGCGCAGGGCCGCATTGCGCATTGCCAGCGGCACGCCTTTCTTCAGGAAAACGCTGAAGTCGCTTTCAACCGTCAGGCTGTCGATGGACGGCAGCGTGGCGAGATCGATCTCTTCTTCTTCTGCTTCAGGCAGCGGCGCGGGTTCGGTCGCTGCAGGCGCCTGCTCCTGCTGGCGCACTTCCGCCTTGCGCTTCGACCAGCGCGACAGGAAGCCTTCGCCGCCGTCGTCCTTACTCATCTTCCGGCACCTGGCGCAGCGGATCGGATTCATACAGCCGCGTGCGCCGCGCCAGCGCTTCGGGATTGGCGCGGTCGCGCTTGCGCTTGTAATGCTCTTTGGTGGGCGGATGGCGCTGCACGTAATCCTGCATCCATTCCAGGATCGACGGCGGCATCGACACGAAATCGACGATGTCGTCGCCGGTGTCGTTATGCGCATGCGCTTCGCCGGGATCGACCGAGGCGCCATGCAGCGCGATGCCCGGCGCTTCATCAGTGTTGCGCAGGAAGACCCAGACGGCGGGCTGCGCGCTTTCGATATTATAGGCGTAGGTTTCGCTTTCGTGGCGATACAGATGCAGCTCGGCCGGGCCGGCATAGAACTGCACCCAGTCCTCGCCTTCGCTCAGCTTGGTCCAGGGCGGCACCTCCGGCGCACCGGGCAGCACCTGCACCGGCCGCCAGCTGAAGTCCTTCCAGGGATTGTCCAGCTTGCGGCGTTCCAGGATCACGCCGACGGTGCGCGTCTCGGTTTCAGGCGGCAGGAGATCGGCCATCTCTTCAGCGTCCCGCTCAGCTTCCAGTATTCAGCGGCAGATTGACGATGAGGTTCTGCGGCTTCAGCCGCAGCTTACCATGATGGTCCATCGCCATGCCGAGATAAACCGACCGGCCGGCCACGCGCGGCAGCATCAGCGACGGATCGCGGAATTCCAGCCGGAACAGCGCCAGCACCTGGCGCATATGATCCTCATCCACGCTCTGGCCTTCGTACAGCGCGTTCATGATCGCGGTCGAGGTGGTGTCGAGCCCGATATGCCAGACCCAGCGTTCGTCGCGGATGGTCTGCACCGGCGACACCTGCACGGCAGCCCCCGTCAGCCGCTCGACCCAGGCCTCGATCACGCGGGCAAAGGCATCCTGGCCCGGCCGGGTGAAGCCGAAATCGAGTACGAAATCGTGCTTGTCGCTGCGCGCCCAGTAACCCGGCGCATTCTCCTTGGTCAGGATATCCATATCGACATCGCGCAGGGCCGTGCCGGATTTCGCCACCAGCGCGCCGAGCGAACCGAAGCCCTTTCCGGCCGACAGCATCTCGACGGTTTCGTCATCGGCCAGCAGCATGCGGCTGTCCTGGATCGTCACCTTCTGCACGCGGAAAAACAGTTCGGCGGCGCGCGCCTGGAAGGCATTGTCGCGACCATCGAGCAGGTCGCGCAGGATGGCGGCGGCCAGATGATCGATGAACATGCCGGGCACGGCCGGTGCATCCGGGCGGAACAGGCCCACGTAAGCGGCTTCCAGGCTGCCGCTTCTGATCAGGTGATCGCGGAAGCGCAGGAAGATGGCGTAATTCTCCTGCGCATCCGGATCGGCCAGTTTCGCCAGATCGGCGCTGCCAATGTCGCGCAGCGGATCGCCCAGCAGCGCGGCATGCAGCGCGCGTTCAGCAGCGCAGGCCTCGTCGGGCGGCGCCATTTCCGGACGGCTCAGGTAAGCGCGGATGAAATCGCCGCTGACGCCCAGTCGCCCGTCGGCGCCGCGATCCAGCAGGTCATAGCCGCTGCTGATCCAGAAAGCTTCAGGCTTCGACTCTTCAGGCATCGGGGGTGATCTCCCAGATCTTGGCATGCGGCGCCTCGCCCGGCGGCTGCACGATGCGGAACTGCTCGCGGATCGCATCGCCTTCGATGAAGCGGCTCAGACTCAGCAGCGTGTTGATCGGATGCTCGCAGAGCGAAGCGGCATAATCGATCTCTTCCTTGGCGGCGGCTTTGGCGGTGGCGAAATCCGGCGCGCCAAATTCCTGCTGCAGATGCCGCGCCAGCGCCTCGATCACCGCGTCATACTCGTCGCGCTCGATGGTCGCGACCGTCACCAGCGTCGACCAGCCGAAACTGTCGAGCCCGAGAAAGCCATTGGCAAAGGCCTGGCGCTCCTGTCGGCTCAGCTGTTCCGGATCGGCATCGGCAAACACAAAGGTGCCGGGCACCGCCCATTCGCCGGGATCGGCGGCTTCCGGGAAGACGCGCGTATCGGACTCATCGAAACGAATGGTGCGCAGTAATTTCACGACACGGCTCCCGTAATCTCGGGCAATTCCCAGGTCGGCTGCCGCAGGCGATCACGCAGGTTGAAGATGGTCTTCGCGCCGCCGCTGTCCAGCGCGGCATCGCCATTCGGCTCGATCTTCAGCGCCTTGTCGTCCAGATCATGCAGCACGGCGCGGCGCACCGGCTCAAACCCCTGTTCCTGCCAGCGATCCAGCCAGTGCAGCAGATGCCGGCCGAAGGATTCCACCAGCCGCGGCACGGTCACTTCGCCGCAGCCTTCCTCATGCAGGTTGGTATAGACCAGATCGGCGCCCGGATCGTCGTCGCCTTCGGCGCCCACCATCTGCACGGTAATGCCCAGCACCAGCCAGTCGGGCACGTCGCGCATGCCTTCCTTGTCCACCAACGGGCCATGCGCCACGCGCACGCCGCCGACGCAGGCGGCATTCACCATCAGGCGGTCCGGCCAGCCGAGGCTGATCGGCGTTTCGGCCGGCGCCAGTGCGGCCAGCCCGTCATGCAGGCCCAGCAGCCCGACATAGCCGAGCGTCAGCGCCGCCTGCACCGGATCGAGCGGACGCAGCACGAGCGCAGCCTCGCAGCGGTCATGGCGCTCCACCATCAGCATGAAGCCGTCGGCGGCGCCATCCTGCGCGGCCTTGCAGGCGGTGGCAAAGGCATCCGCGGCGCAGAGTCGCAATGTGTAGCCCGGCGGCAGCTCGGGCCAGTCTTCCGGCATCATGCCGCATCTCCATGCAGGGCCAGCAGCCTTTCGGCTTCGGCCAGGTCTTCCGGCGCATTCGCATTGAAAAAGGGATCGACCGGAAGCGCCGCGAACTCTACCTGCACCAGTTTATGCCGCGCCGTCCAGCGGTCCACCTTGCGGATATCTTCTTCCACCACGGCGCGGTGCAGGTCGTCATACAGCCGCACCGGCCACAGCCCGACCACCGGATAGGCCTGTCCCGCTGAAACAGCACAGGCGAGATCGGCGCTGGCCTGCGCCCGCGCGGCCACCATGCGCGCCACCAGGTCGCGCGGCAGGAAGGGGCCATCGCCCGGCACGGTGACAATATCGGTGATCTCGGGACGATGCGCGCGCGCCCAGGCCAGGCCGGCCAGAACGCCCGCCAGCGGACCCACAAAGCCTTCGACGGCATCGCCCGCCACCGGCAGGTTCCAGGCGGCAAACCGCGCCGGATCGCCATTGGCATTGAGGATCACGCCATCCACCTGCGGCGCCAGGCGGTCGAGAATGCGATTGAGGATCGGTTTGCCGCCGAGCTGCTGCAACCCCTTGTCGCCGCCGCCCATGCGGCGCGCCAGCCCGCCGGCCAGCACCACGCCGAGAATCTTCTCTGACATCAATCCGCTGCCTCACCGTCGCTGCCGCCCTTGCGCTGGCTGCGTTTGTCCTCGTCGCCCACCGTCGAAGGATCGGCGTCAAAGCGCAGCCGTTCGGTGCCGCTGAGTGCGACAAAGCGCTTGCCCTTGGCGCGGCCGATCAGCGTCATGCCGATCTGGCGCGCCAGCTGCACGCCCCAGGCGGTGAAGCCCGAGCGGCTGATCAGGATCGGAATCCCCATCTGCGCCGTCTTGATCACCATCTCCGAGGTCAGGCGCCCGGTGGTGTACATGATCTTGCCGGCGGCTGAAATGCCATGCACGCGCATATAGCCGGCGATCTTGTCGATGGCATTATGCCGCCCGACATCTTCCATATAGATCAGCGGCCGCTCGCCCTCGCACAGCACGCAGCCATGGATCGCGCCGGCCTCAAGATACAGCGACGGCGTCAGGTTGATCTGTTTCGACAGGCTGTAGATCCACGAGGTCTTCAGCTCGGCCTGGCGGTCGAGCGCCACGCTCTCCACCGCCTCCATCATGTTGCCGAAGACGGTGCCCTGGGCGCAGCCTGAGGTCTGGGTCTTTTTCTTCAGCCGCTCTTCGTAATCGGTACGGCGCGCGGTGCGCACCACGATGGTGTCGATCTCGGTGTCGAAATCGATACCGGTGACCTCGTCGTCAGGCAGCAGCATGCGCTGGTTGATCAGATAACCCAGCGCGAGGAAATTCGGATAGTCGCCGATCGTCATCATGGTGACGATTTCCTGCCCGTTGAGGAACAGGGTGAGCGGACGCTCGACCGGCACCCGCGTCTCGACCCCGCGGCCATCCTGGTCGAGGCCCTGCACGGCTTCGGTAAGCGCGGGATTCTGCGGATCGGGCTGGACGAGATAATCGGAGGGCATGGGCTTCATGCCATTATATTAAGGCAGAAGACGGTGAGAGGCGACGTGCTGCCGGAAAATTGAGCGCTGCCGGAAGGAAGAGAAATCTTCGGCTGGGCGCACAGATTTTTCAGTCTGTTAGCGCGCCTGAGTACCATCGTTGTAGCTAAACTATAGCTAAGGACAGACCATAAATGATGCTGCGCCGCCGTCCGCCGGGGCTTTAGGCTTTGGCTGCGAGCTTCTTCTGATTCCGCAGCCGCTTCTGGACTTCCTTGATCGGCGCTTCAAGCTGCAGTTTCTCCAACATCGTCGCGCCGCTTTCTTCCATCGCTTTGCGCACCTGCTTAGCGACCGCCAAATTGGTGTCGATAGCGCGCTGCTCGCCTTGGATGTTATCTTTCTTGATGACGTTGGCGGCGAGGTTCATCTGGAAGTCGTGAGCCGACAGTTCCAAGAGGCCCGCACGGTCGAGCAAGTCGTCTTTCTCGCCAAGACCCTTCACAGACTTCACTTGGCGCAGGTTCATGCCATAGAGGCCTTGGTAGCGCGCGTTGTGAAAAAGCGGCTGCTTCTTGCTGGTGACACCGGCCTCGGCAGCGGCACCGCTCACCGCCTTTGCGGACTTCCTGACCTTCTCACGTAACTCAATACGTTTCTCATCCCCGCTGCGTTCGGGCACGGCGGAGGTCTCGTCCTGAAGCTCGACCCGGCGGGTCTGGACAGTAAAGTAGGCCTGCGCTGCCGCAATCTCTGGTTTTGCAGGATCACCATTCATTGCAATCAGATAGCAAGCGGCACGTGTGAGGTAGTAGTCCACGCCCTCCCGTGTGGCACCGCGCCCCACCCCCATCATTTTGCTTGCATGAGCAATATGATGGGACGGGCTAATGCCATTAACCTCTAGGGACGCCTTAGCACGCTCGATTACGGGCAAAAACTTGTCCCATGCGGGATAGCCCAACAGACCGTGAATATCACGGGCCTTCCAGTACTCAGTACCGTCAGCAGTTGTTCTCTTTACCGCCTCTAACGAGCCGATTGTGGAGCTATACACGGGATTGGACACAAGTTCCTGCATCGTTGCACCGTCTCGCTTGCCTGTATGGTACACCATCATATAACATACATCCCATACGGGAGTCGAGCCATGTCTGAAAGACAGAAAATTCTAGAGCGCCTGCGGAAGAAAGAGCAGGAAATTCAAACTCTTGAAGATCGTATCCGAGCCGCAAGGGTGTATGTCCAGGCGCTCCAGGATGTGCTTAAGCTCATGGGTACAGGTGGTACCGAAACCCTATCCCCGGAGTCGGTCCTGAAGGCTGGCAGTGCCGTTGCATTGGCGCGGGAAATCATCCTAAAGCGTGGCAGCCCGGTCCATATTAGTGAAATAATTGAAGCACTTGGTAAGGAACCTAGTCGGGAGACAAGAGCCTCTCTCACTAGCTCGCTAGCGGCTTATGTGCGGCGTGGAGAAATATTTACTCGCCCTGCTCCCAACACATTCGGGCTGGTAGAGCTTGGCCATGACGCGGTTAGCGATAGTGAGGATGAACTGCCTGTTGGCTTCGGCAAAGATCCGGTTCCGCCACCGCCACCCCCGCCTCCGCGTAATCCGGCTCCTCCGCCACCACCGCGTAGTCCAGTGCCGCCGCCGCCACTACGGCCAGCACCGCCAAAGCCGTTTGATGACGACGACGAGATTCCCTTCTAGCGCGAGAGTTCATAGCCCGCTTAGGACAGACTTTCGCGCTCCGCGTATCACGGGCTTTAGCTGTTGACGCACCCGCTCTCAGCCGATGGCGAACGTCAGTGCCATAGGCAACAGCGCGGATGGCGGAATGCTACGTTGTTACGCGGAAACGAAGCGTACGGTTCTACGCGCGTTATCGGGCTTCGACCGAGTGCATGACATGGGGTAAAAAAGGCTTGCGCTTCACATGATCTAAATTGGCGTCCCCGGAGAGATTCGAACTCCCGACCCGCTGCTTAGGACGCAGCCGCTCTATCCAGCTGAGCTACGGAGACGCATGCGGCGGACCCTAACGCCTGTCCCCGCCAGCCGCAACCGCCGCACTGCAGCAACCCGCAATGGACCGGGGATTTCCGCGCCGTCATTTGGCCCGTCATATGGCCCATCATATGGCTGGCGCGGCATATCCGAAAAGTAACTGCATGCCGCCGCCGGCGCGGTGGCAGAGTGCGCCTCGCCGGATGTCCGATCCCTGTCAGCCAGGATCGCCGGCAGCAGCGAGGAGCGCCATGTCGCAGACCTATATCGATCTTGCCCGCCAGCATCTGCATGACGGCGCCAGCTTTATCGGCGCAGCCTCGATCACCCCCGCCATGACCGCCGGCGTCGCGCCGCTGGAAGACTGGATCGCCGCGATCGAGAATGCCTATCACGGCCTGCTCTGCCTGGTGGCCGCCCAGGCCAACCTGCATGCCATCGCACCGCTCACGGCAGTCGACCTGCAGGCGATCAGCGAAGAGCGCGGCATCGGCCAGCATGTGCGTGACCTGCTCGGACCTTATTCCATTGGCCATTATTCGCCGCTGGCGAAACTGCCGGTGGCCGAACGGCTGCAGTTCCTCGGCCTGATCGTGCTCGAACTTCAGGTGGTGCAGGGCGATCTGGTCGCTCAGCAGCGCGACTGGGTGCTCGATGCCGTGGCGATGAGCGATATCGACGCCGCCATGCAGCGTCTGCTCACCGCCCTGCGCCTGGCCGAAACCGGCACGCAGCTGCGCCTGTGATCTGACCTAGCCAAGCCCGCGCGCGCGCAGTTCTTCGCCGAAGCGCTGCACGCCGGCTTCCAGCATGTCCATATGCGCCGGCTTGTTATAGGGCCGGTTGGCCTCGATCCCTCGCAGCAGGCGGTCGATCAGGTCGCCCCAGTCGAAATCCTCCGAGGCCAGCTCGCCAGCACCGCCCGACATCATCAGCGGCAGGCCGATATGGCCGCTCAGGCTCATCCGGTCGGAATCGCTCATCTCGGCCGTGGCGGCAGCCCAGGCCTCCTTCGCGGCCTGCGGCGCATTCGGCGGCGGAAAGCTCATCATCTTTCCAATGCCGACCTCGACGATGCCGTCATTGTTCAGGTCGACCTGGGCCGCATGGTCCAGCAGCAGGTTGGCCGCGCCTTCCTCCGACAGCGCCGCGACATTGATCGTGCTCACCAGGCCCTTGGCCTGCTGCAGCAGCGCCAGGTCCTGCGCGCTTAAACCGGCCAGAAAGCCTTTCGCGCCGCCGCTCGCCACACTGGCACTGCCGTTGTCGCGGAGCGCATCCACCGCCGCCTGTTTGCCGGCCAGGTCCTGCGTCGAAAGCCGGCCGTCATACAGCATGGCAGCGAAGTCGCCGCTGTAGGATCGCTTGGCATTGCCAGTCTGGCTGATCTGGCCAAGGCTGTCGGTGTCAATCCGCATGATGGTTAATCCCCTCTGAAATCCCGCATCGCCGCATGGCAAAGCCTGCCGGGCCGGACGCGGCGCGGGCAAAATCTGCCGGCACGGCAACGCAGCGAAACCCGCATGACATGCGGCTTTCACTGTGTCGTCGTGCTGCGACAGGAGAGACGGAGCAATCCTTATGCCAGGATCGCTGACCCCTCAGGGTTTACAGACAGGGTAAATAAAGCCTCAGCGCCGCTTGCCGCCGCCGCCCTTATGCTGCTGCTGCTTCTGCGGCGGCTTCTGCTGTTGCTGCTTCAGTGCCATCAGCGCGGCGAAAGGTGAGTCGGCCATCTTGGCCTCATCCGCCTTGCGCTGTTCCTGTTCGCGTTCGCGCTTGGCGACGATGGCCTTGTGCGAGCGCAGGTACAGCGTGACGTCTTCCTTGGTCTCCGGGTCGCGCTGGGTGATGGTCTTGTAGCCCAGCGCCCAGAGCAGGCGCTGCAACTCCTCGGGACCGCAGCCGGCCAGATTCATCCAGGCGGTATCGGCCACGAAGCTGCCCGGCGGGCCGAGGCGCTTTTTCGGCTTCGGTGCCTCGGCTGCCAGTGCCTCGGCCAGTGCCTCGGCTGGTGCTGCCGGCGGCGCGGCATCTGCCTTCACGTTTGCTGCCAGCGCCGTCAGTGCGGCGGCTTCATCCACCTGCCCGATCACCACTGGCTCTTCAGCCGTGGCCTCTGCCGCCGGTGTTTCTTCAATCTGTGTCTCGTCAGCAGTCGCCTCGGGCTTTATTGCCTCGGGCTTGCCGCCATGTTTCGGCTTTTCGTAGCCGGCCTTGCGCGACGCCATCTCGGCATTGCGCGCGCCTTCGGCGATACGCTGCACGATATCCAGGCGATAGGCCTGGCGGCCGGCGCGCAGGAAACCGGCGGCGAGCCACCAGGCATCGTCGCGCCATTCCAGCAGCGGCACGGATGTGAGGCCCGGCGTCGGCGGCGCATCGGGCTCCTTGCCGTTGTAAATCGCCCAGAGCAGCGTCTTGAGCTGCGTCGGTTTCGGCTTCAGCAGCTTGGTGGCGAGGATATGCGTCTCGCCGAAGCTGACGCCCATCTTACGCAACGGATGCCGCTCGGCCTGGCCCATATTGCGCACCAGATCCGACACGTCGTCGCGTTTCAGTGCGCCGAGATTCTCGGCCAGCTGGAAAGCCAGGCCGCGCGCCGCACCTTTCAGTTCGGCATCGCGCAGACGATACAGATCGCCCAGATGCTGGCGCAGATGGCGCTTCAGCCAGCCGGTCAGTTTCTCTTCCACCGCCTTGCGGGTCTCAGCCGGCAGCTGGTCGTCGGCCAGCAGGTTGACCTTGGGTTCCAGCATCTCGCTGCCACGCGCCAGCACCGCCAGCATGACGGCGTCTTTCTCGGGCGTGATGCGCTGGATGCCGCCTTCGGGCGACAGCGCAAACGCCTCGTCGGGCAGTTCGATCAGGGCCGCCGCGCGTTCGGCCAAAGCCGGGCCCAGCACGCGCAAAGCGGCCGAACGCAGGATGCGGCGCTGTTCGACGGTGTCGTGGCCGACCGGGCGGAAGCGCAGGCCATGCAGATGGCCGATGATCTCGCCTTCCACGGTCAGCGCGTCGTCGTCGCCGAGTTTCACATCCAGCGTGGCCGGATCTTCCTCCAGCCCGCGGCTCAGCACGCTGGTGCGGCGATCGACAAAGCGTTCGGTCAGCTTTTCATGCAGCGCATCCGACAGGCGATCCTCGATGGCGCGCGTCTTGCTCTGCCAGCTCAGCGGATCGTCCATCCAGCCGCCGCGATGCGTCACGGTGGTCCATGTTCTGATATGGGCAAGCCGCTGCGACAGGGTGTCGATATCGCCATCGGTGCGGTCGATATTGCGCAGCTGGCCGGCCACCCAGTCGCTTGGCAGGCGACCATCGCGGTCGCACAGATGCAGGTAAATCTGCGACAGCAGACGCGCATGGCTGTCATGCATGTCCTTGGCGAAATCCGGGATCGCGCAGACCTGCCACAGCAGCTCGACGCGGTCTTTCGACGTCGCGCGCTCCTTCACGGCAGCGTCTTCGCGCAGGGCCTGCAGCGACAGCAGGTCGTCGGCATCGCGACCGCGCGTCAGGCTGTCGCGCGGCGGCGGCAGCTCTAATGTTCTGATCAGGCTCTCGACCGACCGGAAATCCAGATCGGTGTTGCGCCAGCGCGCCGCCGTCACGGGATCGAAGCGATGGTTTTCGATCCGCTCGATCAGGTCGGGGTCCATCGCCGGGCAGTCGGCCGTGGTGCCGAAGGTGCCGTTGCGCAGATGACGACCGGCGCGGCCGGCGATCTGGCCCACCTCGCCGGGCATCAGCGGCCGCATGCCGACGCCGTCGAACTTGGTCATCTCGGCAAAGGCCATATGTTCGATATCGAGATTGAGGCCCATGCCGATGGCATCGGTCGCCACCATCACATCGACATCGCGATTCTGGAACAAGGCCACCTGGGCGTTGCGCGCGCGCGGGCTGAGCGCACCCAGCACCACGGCGGCACCGCCGCGCTGGCGGCGCAGCTGTTCGGCGATGGCATAGACGTCGCTGGCCGAAAAAGCCACGATGGCCGAGCGTTTGGGCAGGCGCGACAGTTTCTTGGCGCCGGCATAACTCAGCTGCGACAGGCGCGGCCGGGCGATGAATTCGGCATTCGGCACCAGCCGCTTGATCAGGCTGCGCATGGTGTCGGCGCCGAGGAACATGGTCTCTTCGGTGCCGCGCGCATGCAGCAGGCGTTCGGTGAAGACATGGCCGCGCTCGTTGTCGGCCGCCAGCTGGATTTCGTCGATGGCGACGAAGTCATAGGCGCGGTCGAGCGGCATGGCCTCGACGGTGCAGACGAACCACTGCGCGCCGCGCGGGATGATCTTCTCTTCGCCGGTCACCAGCGCCACGGCGCGCTCGCCCTTGATCTGGACGGCCCGGTCATAAATTTCGCGGGCGAGCAGCCGCAGCGGCAGGCCGATGATGCCGCTGCGATGGCTCAGCATGCGTTCGACGGCCAGATGGGTCTTGCCGGTATTGGTCGGGCCCAGCACGCAGAGGATGCGGCCCTTGGTAGCGGTTTTCAGCTCGGTCACGGCGTCAACTCGTTTTGCTCTGAATCGATTTGGTTATGCGCGCGGTGGTGCAGAGGCTGTCGCCCACCTGGGCGGTCACGTCGCAGAAGGCGACATTGCGGCCGCGTTTCAGCAGCCGGCCGGTCAGGATCACGCGCTCGCCGGCCTGCACCGAGCGGATATGCTGCAGATGGATGTCTACGGTCATGGCCGCCTCATCTTCGCGCATATGGCTCAGCATGGCGAGCAGCGCGGGCGGCTCCAGCAGGCCATTCAGCACGCCACCATGCACATATTTGCCAAAAATCAGCATCTCGCCGGCCGCAGTGAAGCCGACCTGCGCCATTCCGGCGCCGACCTGCAGCAGATCGAGCTTCGCCCAGCGATGAAAACCCGTCTCGGCAATCAGGCTTTCGGCCAGCGGCCGGACCCAGCCGGCAAGGCCGGGCGCGAAAATCGGCCCTTCAGGGGCTGGCATGGACGGAGGCTCCGGTTTTTTGCGCAATAGTTATAGTGCGCGGTCACCGGATGTCTCAACCGCCGGGGGTGTCTCAACCGCCGGGGGCGGCGTTATGTCAGGATCAGTTTGACCGCCGCCACCAGCAGCACGGCGCCGAGCAGATATTGCAGCAGCCGCACCGGCAGCCAGCGGATCGCCAGCTGCGTGCCCAGCAGCGCGCCGGCGAGCGCCGCGCCAGCATAGATCGGCAGTTCAGCGGGCAGCGACTGCAACGACACGATATTGCCGGCCAGGCCGGAGATCGAATTGAGCAAAATGAACGGCGCCGCCATGCCAGCCGCCTGCCTGGCGCCGGCCCAGCCGAGCAGCAGCAGCAGCGGCGACAGGAAGATGCCGCCGCCCGTGCCGGTCAGGCCCGACAGCAACCCGATGCCGGCGCCGGCGATCATCGCTGCCGGCAACGGAATCGCCACATCGCCATGGCCGCGCTGCTGCACGGCCTTCTCGCGCGGATCCAGCAGCAGGCGCAGGCCGGCAAACAGCAGCACGGCGCCCACCGCAATGCGATAGGCGCTGACCGGCAGCTGCACCGCGCCGCCGATAAAAGCCATCGGAATCGAGAACACGATCAGCGGCAGCAGGGCGCGCGGATTGATCAGTCCGGCGCGCCACAGCCGGAAGGTGCCGATACTGGCCACCAGGATATTCAGTGTCAGCGCGGTCGGCTTCATCTCCACCGCTGCCACGCCGACAAAGGCCATGGCGGCGATATAGCCGGACGCGCCGGCATGCCCCACGGTGGAATACAGCGAGGCGGCCAGAAAGATCAGCAGCGCCAGCAGGGTTGTGTCGTCGATCAGCATCGGTCCGCCGTTATGTCGTATCGACTATAACGGCCGTTATAGCTGCGCGGCAATAGCGAAGCTGGGATTCGCCACATCCAAACAATATTGTCATGCCCGGCTTGTCCCGGGCATCCACGCCTTATTCTGCCTGGTCCAAAGACGTGGATGGCCGGGACAAGCCCGGGCATGACATGAATGTTGAAAGTCTGATCACTTCTTCCGCAGCCTGTGCAGCGCGGCGACCTGTTTTTTGCAGGCTGTCTCGGTGGCTTGCGTCATCGCCTGATACTGCGCCAGCACCTGCCGGCCCAGCGGCGTGAGCTGGGCGCCGCCGCCGGCCTTGCCGCCGGTGGCAGCAGTCACCAGGGGGCTGCGGAAATAGCCGTTCAGCGTCTCGACCAGCATCCAGGCGCGTTTATAGCTCATGCCCATGGCGCGGCCGGCCGCCGAGATCGAGCCGGTATCGGCGATGCGCTCCAGCAGCTCGCCCTTGCCGGGGCCGAGAAACACGCCGGGTGCCAGCACCACGCGCAGCCGCGTGGCGGGCACGGGTTTCGCAGTCTTTTTGGTCGTGATCTTTGCCATGCGCTGACTACAGCACAGCCGGCACGGCTCAGCCAGCCTTGCGCCGCTTCGCCGCCAGGCCCCGCAGCGCGGCAATGGTTTCGCGCAGGCCCCGGCTTAAGGGTTTGTCGCGCCGCAGCACCAATGCCAGCTGGCGCGTCAGTTTCGGCTTCAGCGCGCGTACCTCCAGGCCGCGGCGCGCTTCCGGCGTGGTCAGCGCCATGCCCGGCAGCACTGAACAGCCCAGCCCGGCGCCGACCAGCTGCTTGATCGCCTCCACGCTGTCGAGTTCCATGCCGGGCTTCGGCGTGAAGCCGGCGGTGGCGAACCAGCCATCGATCAGGCTGCGCGTATTGCCGCCCGGCTCGGGGATCACCAGCGGCTGCGTCCTCAGCGCGGCGGGGGTGACCGGATCGGGCAGCTTCTGCGCCTTCGAGGAGATCGCGACAAAGTCGTCATCGATCAGCGGCGTGACATCCAGCGCGCGTCCTAACGATTTATTGTTTGGCGGCAGGGTCACCAGGCCGAGATCCAGGCTGTTCTCCTCGATGGCGCGCAGGATCTCCGGCGCATTGCCGGTCGTCACCATCAGGTCGAGCTGCGGAAAGCGCCGGCGCAGATCGCTTAAAATCGGCGGCAGGATATGAATGCAGGCGGTGGCGCCGATGCCGATCCGCACCCGGCCGGTCACGCTGCGGCCATGCTGCGCCACAGCTTCCAGCGCCGTATTCACGGCCGCATCGATGGTGCCGGCATGCTGCAGCAGGGCGCGGCCGGCCGCCGTCGGCGTCGCCTTGCGGCCCACGCGCTCGATCAGTTTCAGCCCGAGTTTGAGTTCGAGCTGGCGCACCTGCAGGCTGACGGCCGGTTGCGTCAGATTGAGCCGCGCCGCCGCAGCGGAAAAACTGCCGAGCCGCACCACGTCGGCGAAGGTCTGCAGGTGGTCGAGATTGAAGCCGCGCATGCCTTAATTTTACTGATGCTTTGCATAAAAAGGCAAAATTTTATTTATGGTCGCGCAAGCCGCATCCTGTGCGCATGAACGCTCTCGCTCCCGCTCCCGCCGTCATCCTGTCCGACGCCTCCGAAGCCGATATGGCGCAGGTCCAGCGCATCTATGCGCATCATGTGCTGCATGGCCTGGCCAGTTTCGAGGAGGAGCCGCCGCCGCTGGCGGAAATGCTCAGCCGCCGCGAGAAGGTGCTGGAGCATGGCCTGCCGTATCTGGTGGCCAAGGACGCGAGCGACCGTGTGCTGGGCTATGCCTATGCCACGCAATACCGCCCGCGCCGCGCCTATCGTTTCACGGTGGAGGATTCGGTCTATATGGCCGAAGGCACCCAGCGTCGCGGCATCGGGCGATTGCTGCTGCAGGGCGTGATCGACAGATGCGCGGCGGCCGGATTCCGCCAGATGATCGCCATCATCGGCAACAGCGCCAATGCCGGCTCCATCGGACTGCACAGCGCCTGCGGTTTCAGGATGGTCGGCACCTTCGAGAATGTCGGTTACAAACACGACGGCTGGCGCGACACCGTGCTGATGCAGAGAAGCCTCGGCGCCGGGGCGGCGGAGCCGCCAGCAGACTAGGGGCGCCGCAACGCCGCCGTAAGCTTTACGGCAGCGCGGTCAGCAGCACATAGGTGCCGAACAGCACCAGATGGATGAAGCCGAACAGCAGATTGGTCTGTCCGGTGCCGAAGGTCAGCACGCTTACCACCAGGGTCAGCGCCAGCAGGATCGCATCCTTGGGCTCCAGGCCCAGCACCAGCGGCTGGCCGAGGAAGATGCTGACGGCGGCCACCACCGGCAGGGTCAGACCGATGGTGGCCAATGAAGACCCCAGTGCTAGGTTGAGGCTTTTCTGCAGCTGGTCGCGGCGCGCGGCCTGCACGGCCGCCATGCCCTCGGGCAGCAGCACCAGCAGCGCGATCACGATGCCGGCAATCGCCGCTGGCGCACCGATGGCGGCCGTGCCGGCCTCGACGACGACGGCGAATTTCTTCGCCAGCAGGATCACCGCCACCAGCGACAGCAGCAGCAGGCCGAGACTGATCAGCGCCTCGCGGTTATCCGGCACATGGCCGTGATCCTCGGGGCCGCCCATGGTGATGAAATAGTCGCGATGCCGCACCGTCTGGGTGTAGAGGAACACGCCATAGAGCGCGATGGTGATCAGGCTGACGAAGACCAGCTGCGTCACGGTGAAATTCGGTCCCGGCGAGCCGACGTAATTCGGCAGCACCATGCTGAGCGTGGCCAGCACCAGCAGCACCGCCAGATAAACCGACACGCCCGAGACCTGGAAATTCTGCTCGCGATAGCGCAACCCGCCGAGCAGGATGCACAACCCGACCAGCCCGTTGCAGACGATCATCACCACGGCAAACACCGTGTCGCGCGCCAGCGCCGGGCTGCTTTCGCCCGCCAGCATGATCGAGGCGACCAGCGCCACCTCGATGATGATGACCGACAAGGTTAGGATCAGCGTGCCGAAGGGCTCGCCGGTGCGATGCGCGATCACCTCGGCATGATGTACGGCGGCAAACACCGCGCCGAACAGCACCGGCACCAGCAGGATGGAAAAGATGATCCCCAAGGTGGAGGCCGGCGCCGCCGCGGTGTTGAGATAGTTGGTCAGGCCGAAGAAGCCGAGCGCCACCACCGGGCTGATCCAGCTGGAATGCGGCAGGGTGGTGGGCAGCGCCATGGGGCAAGTCCTTGATGCGAGGGCGAAGCGGTCGCGCGGGATAGCCGGGAAATGTGGCGAGAAGCGGGCGTTATAGGTGTCGCGCTTGCTGAAGCTGACCGCACGACAGCACCGCGATGCAACCGCGCTTCAGCCTGGGATCACAGCAGGCAGTCCAAAATCCGGCGCAGCTTTTGCCAGCTTGATGTCGAAGGTGATGAGTGTTGTATCGCCATGGCTTTGCGCCAGTTTGCGGGCAATGGCGATCTGCAGGGCATCGCCGGGACGCAGGCCGGTCTCCTGGCGCAACGTGTCGAGTGCCGCAGAGTCATAGTCTTCGCTCGTCGGCGGCTCGGTCATGGTGAAGAGATGTTCGCGCGCCGCCAGAAAGGCTGCGAATAAAATACGGCTCATCTCGGGCGTGATGTCGCCCATACGCGCGCGCCGCGCCATGGCGCCGGCGAATTCCACTCGCGTCCAGTCACTGGTCCACAGATCGGCCTCGGCATGTTCATCGAGCCAGCGTTGCGCCGGCTGCGAGTTGGCGTCATGGCGCAGGACCGAGCCGATGAAACTCGTATCCAGGTAATACTGCATGCGCCTCAGTCTTCGTCGTCGCGCAGCGCGCGGACCAGATCCGCGCTGCTGACCGCCGACTTCGGCTGGCTGTCGCGCAGCCGGCGAAACTCTTCGACGACCTCGGCCCGTTTCGCGGCCGGCAGGATGCGCGCCACGGTTTTGCCGTGCCGCGTGATGGTGACGGCTTCGCCGCGCTCGACCTGCTCGATCAGGGTGCTGAATTTGGCCTTGGCTTCCGCAATGCCATAAGCATGAGCCATAAGGTCGCCTTTCAGAATATGACCATAATTATGGTCACTATAAGGGCTGTTTCGCAGATCAACTATAACCAAAAGCGTTTGGCGATCCAGCGAATTGTTGCTATAATGTTCCGGTTTGGCCGATGAGATTTCAAAGGGTTATGGCCGCCGCGAACACGAACGAACTCACACGAAGCGCAACGAACAGCCACGAACCGAAACGAACCGAAACGAACACCAACGAACACGGGCGAAGCGCGACGAACCGAAACGAACCTGAATGAGACCCGGATAGACCTCAGTTAGCACCGGATAGACCTGATTTGGACCGAAATAGACCTGACTCGACACCTACTGGACCTGACTCGACACCGACTGGACCTGAGTCGGAGTGAATTTGACACCCGGCCAAAGCCCGGCATACTGCCTGTTGCACCGCAGCATCGGTTAGACTGGCGGGCCAAGAGAAGATGAGCGGGTGGACGTAGAGAAGATGACTGGCAGCAGCAAGGACGACATCTCATTCCCCGAGGCCTGGGCCAAACTCGCGCAGAAGGAACTGGGCGAGAAGCCGCTGTCCGATCTGGTCTGGCTCACGCCCGAAGGCATCAAAGTCAAGCCGCTCTACACCGCCGCCGATCTCGAAGGCCTCGAAGGCCTCAATTCGCTACCCGGCATGGACCCGTTCACGCGCGGCGTGCGCGGCACCATGTACACCAACCGGCCCTGGACGATCCGGCAATATGCCGGCTTCTCGACCGCCGAAGAATCCAACGCCTTCTATCGCAAGAATCTCGCCGCCGGCCAGCAGGGCGTGTCGGTGGCTTTCGATCTCGCCACCCATCGCGGCTATGACAGCGATCATCCGCGCGTGGTCGGCGATGTCGGCAAGGCCGGCGTGGCGATTGATTCCATCGAGGATATGAAAATCCTGTTCGATGGCATCCCGCTCGACAAGATGAGCGTGTCGATGACCATGAACGGCGCGGTGCTGCCGGTGCTGGCCTGCTATATCGTCGCCGGCGAGGAACAGGGCGTCAAACCCGAACAGCTTTCAGGCACGATCCAGAACGACATCCTGAAAGAATTCATGGTGCGCAACACCTATATCTATCCGCCTGCGCCCAGCATGCGGATTATCGCCGATATCATCGGCTATACCGCGCAGCATATGCCGAAATTCAATTCGATCTCGATTTCCGGCTATCACATGCAGGAAGCCGGCGCGACCGCCGTGCAGGAGCTGGCGTTTACGCTCGCCGACGGCAAGGAATATGTCCGCACGGCCATTAACAGCGGTCTCGATGTCGATGCCTTCGCCGGCCGCCTGAGTTTCTTCTTCGCCATTGGCATGAATTTCTTCATGGAGATCGCCAAGCTGCGCGCCGCAAGGCTGCTGTGGACGCGCATCATGAAGGAGTTCAACCCGAAGAAGCCCGGTTCGCTGATGCTGCGCACCCATTGCCAGACCTCGGGCGTCTCGCTCACCGAGCAGGACCCGTATAACAACGTGGTGCGCACCGCCGTCGAGGCGCTCGCCGCCGTGCTCGGCGGCACCCAGTCGCTGCACACCAATGCCCTGGACGAGGCCATCGCGCTGCCGACGGAGTTTTCGGCGCGCATCGCGCGCAACACCCAGCTGATCATCCAGGACGAAACCTACGTCACCAAGGTGGTCGATCCGCTGGCCGGCTCCTATTACGTCGAGGCGCTGACCCATGCGCTCGCCAGCCATGCCTGGGAGCTGATCCAGGAAGTCGAAAGCATGGGCGGCATGACCAAGGCGGTCGAGTCCGGCATGCCCAAGCTGAAGATCGAAGAAGCTGCCGCGCGGCGCCAGGCCCGCGTCGATCGCGGCGAGGATGTCATCGTCGGCGTCAACAAATACCGCACCTCCCAGAGCGACGTGCCCGAGACGCTGGAAGTCGACAATACCAAGGTGCGCGAGAACCAGGTCGCCAGGCTGAAGACCATCCGCAACACGCGCGACAAGGCCAAGGCGGAAGCCGCGATCAAGGCGCTCGAGCAGGGCGCCGCCGGCAATGCCAACCTGCTCGAACTCTGCGTGCAGGCGGCGCGCGCGCGCGTCACTGTCGGCGAGATGTCGGATGCGATGGAGCGCGTCTTCACGCGCCATCAGGCCACGATCCGTTCGATCAGCGGTGTCTATGGCGCGGCCTATGCCAATGACGAGGGCTTCATGCAGATCCAGAAGGATATCGAGGCCTTCGCCGCTGAAGAAGGCCGCCGCCCGCGCATGCTGGTCGTCAAGCTCGGCCAGGATGGCCATGACCGCGGCGCCAAGGTGATCGCGACGGCTTTCGCGGATCTCGGCTTCGACGTGGACGTCGGGCCTCTCTTCCAGACGCCCGAGGAAGCGGCGAAAGACGCCATCGAAAACGACGTGCATGTGATCGGCGTGTCGTCGCAGGCGGCTGGCCACAAGACGCTGGTGCCGCAGCTGATCGAAGCCCTGCGCAAGCAGAATGCTGGCGACATTCTCGTGATTACCGGCGGCGTGATTCCGCCGCAGGATTACGATTTCCTGCGCCAGGCCGGCGTGGCTGGCATCTACGGCCCCGGCACCAATATCCCGGTGGCGGCCGCCGAGATCGTCAAGCTGATCCGCCAGCAGCATTCAAAAGCGGCCGAGTAGGCGGCGGCCCTCACCCTCCCATCACTGACGTGATGGGCCCCTCCCTCTCCCACGCTGTGGGCGAGGGTAAAGATGGTGCAGTCCTCCCTCTCCCGCTGGCGGGAGAGGGTCGGGGTGAGGGTCTTGTTGAGTAGTTGAAAGCCGCAGCAATGCAGCCCATATTGATGGCATCATGATCGCGCGCGCCCGCACTCTCGCTCTTTTCTGCCGCGCCAGCCGCCTGCACGCAGGCCGCTAGGCCCCGGCCGCCTGCGCGTTTTTCGCGCCTCGCCCGCCGGGGCATTCCTCCACGAAAAATTTTCCTCTTCTTCAACGCGCGGCGATTTCGCCTGCGCGCACGGAGTCACGTCATGAGCTTTCTAAATCCGCGTCCCGCCATCATTCTCACCAGTGCCGATGCCGACCGGCTGTCGGGGTTGGCTGAAACCGCGCGCAGCCGCCAGCCCGATATCGCCGAGATGCTGGAGGCCGAGGTCGCGCGCGCCGATATTGTCGCGCCCGCCGATGTGCCGCCCGATACGGTGACGATGAACAGCCACGTCACCTTCGGCTATGAGCATGCCAGGCGCGCGCACTGGCTCACGCTGGTCTATCCGGGTGAGGCCGATCTCGATCTGGCAAAGATCTCGGTGACGACACCGGTGGGCGCTGCGCTGATCGGGTTGCGCGAAGGCCAGTCGATCAGCTGGAGCACCGCGTCGGGCGCGGTGCGGCGCATCACGCTGCACAAGGTGGCGTATCAGCCCGAACGCGCCGGGCGGTATGATCTCTAGCCGGAGAGGTCAGGTCGTGCGGAAGAAGCCGACCAGATCGGCCAGCTGCCGCGCCTGACCTTCCAGCGCCTGCGCCGACGCGGTGGTTTCCTCGACCAGCGCGCCGTTGCGCTGGGTCATCTCGTCCATGCTGCCGACAGCGGTATTGACCTGCTCCAGCCCGGTGGCCTGCTCGCGCGAGGCGGCGGCGATCTCGGCGACGATGTCGCTGACCTTCTTGATCGCGGTGACGATGTCGGTCAGCGAAGCGCCGGTCTGGTTCACCAGCGCGGCACCCGTCTTCACCTGCGCATTCGACTCGTTGATCAGCGCCTTGATGTCCTTCGACGCATTGGCCGAGCGCTGCGCCAGGGCGCGCACTTCCTGTGCGACGACGGCAAAGCCCTTGCCGGCCTCGCCGGCACGGGCGGCCTCGACGCTGGCATTGAGCGCCAGCAGGTTGGTCTGGAAAGCGATCTCGTCGATCAGCCCGACGATGTCGCTGATCTTGCGGGCACTGTCCTCGATCTGCGTCACGGCAGTGACGGCATCGCTCACCACGCTGCCGCCCTTTTCGGCGGTGTCGCGGGCGGCGATGGCCAGCTGGTTGGCGGCCTGGGCGTTGTCGGCATTCTGCTTCACCGTGGTGGTGATCTCATGCATCGAGGCGGCGGTCTGCTCGACGCTGGCGGCCTGGCTTTCCGTGCGGCTGGCCAGATCCTGGCTGCCGGTGGAGATCTCGGCCGAGGCATTGCGCACCGCCGCGGCGCTGTCCGACAGCCGGCCGGCGAAATCACGCAGCTTGTCGCCCATCGCGTTGATGTCGCTGGCCAGCGCGCCGAAGCGGCCATGGAAATCCGCGTCGATGCGACGGCGCAGGTCGCCGGTTGCCATCGCGGCGGTCACGCTCTGCACGGCGCCGAACACGGTTTCGCTGCGCGCCAGCAGGGTATTCACCGACTGGCCGACGCGACCCATCACACCATCCAGGCCGGCGGCATCGACGCGCTGGGCCAGATCGCCATCGGCGGCGGCGGCCACGACCTGGCCGATGGCCTGTTCGAAACGGGCTTCCTGGGCAGCGCGTTCGGCGGCAAAGCGCTCGCGCTGCGTGGCGGCCTCGGCTTCCAGCTTCTCGCGTTCGGTCATCGCAGCCTGCATCTGCGCCAGGCTGGCGGCCGAGCGGGCGAACAGATTCTCCAGCACCAGGCAGAGCCAGATCAGCACGCCGCATTCCGCCACCACGATCACGGCATGCACCACCACGCGGCCGAAATCGCTGCCATCGGGGAAGATCGCGTAGGGCAGCGCGAAATTCAGCACCAGGTGATGCACGGCGGTCAGCGTCGCGGCCGTGAGAATGGCGCGCCAGTCGCAATAGGCCGCCAGCACCGCGAAGATGGCGAAGTAATACATATGCAGGTCAATCTGCCACGGCCCGGCGGAGGCGAAGACCAGCAGCGAGGCCATGCCGACAAAGGCAGCCGCCACCACCTGGCGCGTCGCGGTGCCGGCGGCGTCGGTGCGGCAGAACCAGGTGGCGATGGCGGCGATCAGCAGCGCGCCGACGCCGCTGGCGATCAGGTTGGTGTCATTGAGCCAGGCCACCGCGAGGATCAGCGGCAGGTGCAGCCAGAGCCAGATCACGAAGACGCTGCTGGCGCGGCGGCGCAGGTCGTCGAGCGAGCTGAGCTGGAACAGGGATGCGGTCATGACGTCGCGCCTCTCAGGCGGGAGGAAGTGAACGGAAAGACAGGCAGCTGGCCAGCAGGCCGTCGCCGGCCAGCACCAGATGCGCGCCGGCATGATACAGCAGGGCAGGTGCATCGGGTGCGGCGGCAGCGACGAGCCAGAGATGGGGCCATGCGCCCTGACCGAGCGGGCGCGCCGCAGCCGCGTCGAGGATCGTCGCGGCCTGCGCCAGGTCACCGGCGCCGGCCGGTAGCAGCACGATCAGACGCTGCCCTCCCTGCCCACTTTGCGCGCTGGCAGCCGGCAGCAGCAGTGCGGCCAGCGGCAGCAGCATGATCAGGACAATGCAAAAGACGGCGAGCCGGTTGCGGGATTTATGGGAGACGGACATGGAACCAGTGGAACGGAACTTGGCGGGCGGGAAAAGGTTTTTATTTGGATATCTTACGTCGCCAGCCGGCGATCCGATCATGCGGCTCGCCTGAATCTGCCCGGCTGTGGCTTCAGGACCACGATCACGATAAGAACGGCTGAGAAAGTGTTCGAGACTTCGCCATAAACGGGATGCCCCGGAGGATTTTTCATGCTGCCGCCCTTTGCCGTCACCCCGCTCTATGCCGCACTTCTGGGCCTGCTGCTTCTGGTGCTTGGCCTCGTCGTGGTGCGGCTGCGGCGCAAGCATGGCGTGCCGACCGGCGATGGCGGCCATGCCGATTTGGCGCGGGCCATGCGGGTGCAGGCCAATTTCGTCGAATATGTGCCACTCACGCTGCTGCTGTTGTTCATGCTGGAAATGTCGCGCCAGCCGGCCTGGGCGCTGCATCTGCTGGGCGCCGCGCTGTTCATCGGCCGGCTGCTGCATGCCTGGGGCTATCTGACCACGCCGCGGCTGTCATTCGGCCGCGCGCTCGGCATCGGGCTGACCTGGATCGTACTGGGCGTGACCTCGACCTGGCTGCTGCTCGTGGTGCTGCAGCGCTATGCGATGGTACCTGTCTAAGCCTGCTTCTTGAGGTTGGCGCTGAGCGCCTCGTCCACGGCCTGGATCAGGTCTTCGCGCCGCACCGGCTTCTGCAGCACCTTGTCGGCGCCGAGCCGCTCGGCCATGCCGAGCAGTTCGTTGGCGCCGATCCAGCCGCCCCCTGAAATGGCAATCACCGGCAAGTCGGGCCAGCGCCGCTTGGCCTCGCGCAAGACCTCCACGCCGTCGCGTTGCGGCATCAGGATGTCAGTCAGCACGATATCGAAATTTCCCTGACCCAGAAGCTCCAGTCCCTGCTCGCCGTTGGTGGCGAGCGTGACGCTATGACCATTCGCCTCGAGATGCCTGCGCAGGATCTCCCTGAATTCCGGGTTGTCATCGATCACGAGGAGATGGGCCATGAATTCTTCGCCAGGCTGAACTTGCAGCGAGGCGAAACTTCTTCATTGAAAATCCGCCCTTGGGGTCCCATTCTAGCGGCGAATATTGGGATTGCAGCATATATTTCAAATTGCAGTTTGTTCAGTTTTCCGCTCCACCAGGCAACAGAGCATGAACGACGATCTGCTGCAGGCCGTGGTCGACACCGCCATCGACGGGCTGATCCTGATCGAGGCGGACGGCCGCGTCGCCCTCTATAACGCGGCCTGCGAACGTCTGTTCGGCTACAGCCGCGATGAAGTTCTGGGCCGCAATGTTTCGATGCTGATGCCCGAACCCGACCGTTCGGCGCATGACGGTTATATCGGCCGTTATCGCTCGACCGGCGAGAAACGCATCATTGGCGTCGGGCGCGAGGTGATGGGCCGCCGCAAGGATGGCACGGTCTTCCCCTTCGAACTGGCGGTCGGCGAATACAGCCGGGATGGCCGCGTGATGTTCGTCGGCGTGATCCACGATCTCAGCAAATACCGCCGCAGCGAGGAACGCCTGCGCAAGATGGTGGAAACCGCGATCGACGGCATGATCCTGATCGACGCGCGCGGCACGGTGAAACTGTTCAACCCGGCCTGCGAGAAGCTGTTCGGCTATGGACCCGAGGAAGTTCTGGGCCGGAACGTCTCGATGCTGATGCCCGAGCCGGACCGCTCCGCGCATGACGGCTATCTGCGGCATCATCTCACCACCGGAGAGGAACGGATCATCGGCATCGGGCGCGAAGTGATGGGCCGACGCAAGGATGGCTCCGTCTTTCCCTTTGCCCTGGCGGTCGGCCGTTTCGACGAAGACGGCGAACCGATGTTTGTCGGTGTCATTCACGACCTGACCCAGACCCGCCGCAGCCAGCAGCGCCGGCGCGAGAGCGAGGCGCGCTTTCGCCTGCTGGTCGATGCCATCACCGATTACGCGATCTTCCTGATGGATGCCGAGGGCCGGGTCCTGACCTGGAATACCGGCGCGCAGAACCTGACCGGCTATATGCCCGAGGAAATTATCGGCCAGTCGCGCGATCAGTTCTATGCCACCGATGCGCGACAGGTGCATCAGCCGGCCGAAGCTTTGCGTATCGCCACCGAGAAGGGCCGCTACGTCAACGAGGAATGGCGTGTGCGCAAGGACGGCTCGAAATTCTGGGCCAGCGTGATGATCAGCGCGCTGCGCGCCAGCGATGGCGAGTTGCACGGTTTCGTCAACATCACGCGCGATATGACCGAGCGGCGCCAGGCCGACGAACTGCGCGACCAGCTGCGCCAGGCGCAGAAGATGGAAGCGCTCGGCCAGCTCACCGGCGGCATCGCGCATGATTTCAACAATCTGCTGGCGGTGATCGTCGGCAACCTTGAACTGCTGAGCGACCAGGTCAAAGCCGACGATGGCAGCCGGCTGATCGAACAGGCGCTGCGCAACGCCGAGCGCGGCGCCGAACTGACGCGCCGCCTGCTGGCTTTCGGGCGCCAGCAGCAGCTCAAACCGGTGCGCTTCGACGTCAACGACCTGATCAGCGGCATGCTCGACATGCTGCGGCGGACACTGGGCGCCGGCGTGACGATCACGCCCGCGCTGGAACTCGATGTCTATATGGTGGAGGCCGATCCGAACCAGCTGGAGAATGCCATCCTCAACATCGCGCTGAATGCCCGCGATGCGATGGGCGGCAGCGGCACGCTGACGATCCGCACGGCGGTGACGCATCTGGCCGAGCCGCGCATGATGCCCACACGTGTTGCTCCGGTCGGCACCTATGTGATGATCGGCCTGCGCGACACCGGCAGCGGCATGCCGCCGGATATCGCCGCCCGCGTCTTTGAGCCCTTCTTCACCACCAAGGAGGTCGGCAAGGGCAGCGGTTTGGGCCTGAGCATGGTCTATGGCTTCACCGTGCAGTCCGGCGGCTTTGTCGAAGTCGACAGCGTACCGGGTACCGGCACTGAATTCCGCCTCTTCCTGCCGGCGCTAGAGGGCGACCGTCTGTCGGCGCGCCGGCCGGAGCATGATCCGAACCGCCGGCTGGTGCTGTGCGTCGACGACAATCCGGATGTCCGCGCCACCATGACCGCGCTGCTCGGCAGTCTGGGCTTTGCGGTGCTGCCGGCGGCGACGGCGCTGGATGCGCTGCAGGAATTGCGCCGCGGCCTGCCGATCGATCTGCTGCTGACCGATATCCAGATGCCGGGCGGCATGAACGGGATCGAACTGGCCGATCAGGTGCAGGCGCAGAAACCCGGCCTGCCGGTGCTGTTCATGTCAGGCTCGGCGGGCAACGAGGATATCCGGCATACGCGCTATTTCGGCGTGTCCGAAATCCTCGCCAAGCCGGTGCGCAAGGCCGAACTGGCCCAGGCCATCAAGCGTATGCTGGGCGAGGCATCGTAAAATCTCAGTCCGCTGCGTCGCGCAGCTGGGCGTCACGCCGATGCGAGTCACGCATCGACGGCACGCTGTCCTTCCAGGTCACGTTGTAGAGATCGAAGCGGCGATCCTTCAGGTTCTGCACCGTGCCGTGCTGGCGCGCCGCCGCCAGGCTGTCGAGCTGGACATCGGCGATGGCGACCATTTCCACATTTGGCGTGGTGTCGGCGGCAATGCCGTCGCGCGCGAAAGCAAAGTCGCAGGGTGTCAGCACGCAGCTCTGGGCATACTGGATATCCATATTGTCCACGCTGGGAAGATTCCCCACATTGCCGGCCATCACGACATAGCACTGGTTTTCGATGGCACGCGCGGCGGCACAGAAGCGCACGCGCTGATAGCTCTGGCGTTCGTCGGTACAGAAGGGCACGAACAGAATCTGCGCGCCCTGGTCGACCAGATGCCGCGCCAGCTCGGGGAATTCGGCGTCGTAACAGATCATCACGCCAATCGGCCCGAAATCGGTCTCGATCACATTCGAACTGTTGCCGCCGGTGATGTTCCACCAGTAGCGCTCGTTCGGCGTGGGATGGATCTTGCGCTGTTCATGCACCGCGCCGTTGCGCAGACAGACATAGCTGATGTTGTAGACATGGCCGTCATTCGGATCGCGTGTGGGATGCGAGCCGCCGATGATGTTGATGTTGTAGCTGACTGCCAGCTCGCTCAGCAGCGTCTTGATCCGGTCGGTGTAGCGCGTCAGTGCCGCGATGGCCTCGGCGGCGGGCACATTGCGGTTCTCGATGGAGAGCAGCTGCAGGGTGAAGAGTTCCGGGAACAGCGCGAAGTCGGCCTTGTAGTCGGCCACCACGTCGACGAAATACTCCACCTGCTTGGCGAATTCCTCGAAGGAATGCACGGGCCGCTGCTGATACTGCACGGCGGCGACGCGGGCGGTGCGGGCGCGCGGCAGCGGCGCTGAAACCTCCAGGCCGCCATTCACGCCATAGGCCGGATTGCGCCAGACCATATGCGTGGCATGGCCGCGCGATTCATGGTCGGTATCAAGATAGCCGCGCAGCACACCGATCGGCTCGAAGGCATTGCGCAGCTGGAAATTGATCACCGGGTCGCGCAACGATCCGCTGCGGACCTTCTCCAGATATTTCTCTGCCGAGCGTAGCTGCGACCAGCGTCGGCTCAGGCCCGGCATGCGGCCGCCGAAGACGATGCCTTTCAGATGCAGCCGCTCGCAGAGCTGCTTGCGCGCGTTATACAGCCGCTGGCCCAGGCGCAGGCCGCGATATTCCGGATCGACGCAGATCTCCATGCCATAGAGCCAGTCGCCCTGGCTGTCATGCCGGGCCGCATAGCCGCGGCCGGTGATGCCCTCCCAGTCATGCGGCTTGAGCGCCAGCTTTTCGCCAATGCGGAAGGTGGCGCAGTAGCCGACGATGGCGCCTTCGTAGATCGCCACGAACTGGCCTTGCGGGAAATGATGCTGATGGCCGCGCAGCTGCGCCACCGTATAGGTGCCGTCGGCGCCCAGCCCGGCATAGACTTTCGAGGTCAGCGCATGAATGCCGGGGATGTCCTGTGGCGTGGCGTTGCGCAGCAGCAGTTTCGGCTTGGCGGCGCCGGCCAGATTGGCGCCAGTTCGGGCGGCGGCATCGGTGCCGGCTTTGGCGCGGCCGGCAGTCGGCCTGGTGGCGGATTTTCTGGTCGTCGTCATGATGAAAACTCGTCGCAGCTGGCGGAAAAATCTCTCCCCTAACAACGGCGGAACGCCGCTTTAGGTGCCATCGCAGGCGCGAGGATGCCTGTCACGAGAGCGACATCTGCGGCGCGAAAATCAGGGAAAGAAAAAGAGAAAGGGCCGCCCGGACGGTGCCGGGGGGAATGGCAGGGGATGCCGGACGGCCCTGTTCAGACTGCAGCAAAGCAGCCTGCAATGAGGCTATTAGAGCCGGCGAAAGCGGCGGAAATAGGGCGGCCGGGCAAAAATCGGACAGGGCGTGTTTCGCAGAACTGTAACAATCGTAAACGGCTGTGTTGTTTGACTATTTTCCCGGGGCTCCGTTAGAGTCCGCCGCCATGAACGAACCGCCCGCGCTGCTGCGTTTCGGCCTTGCCCCGGGCGGGTTGTCGGCATTGCGCAAGCATGACCTGCTGAATGCCCGGCGCGGCCGTCTGCTCAAATCCAGCCTGAGCCTGCTCGACACGGCCGATCGCCGTTTCGCCGCCAGTGGCTGGCTCTGTCTCGCCATCGATGACACGGAAGGCCAGCGCATCGTCACCCTGCCGGTCAGCGGCCTGCCGCTCGGACCGGCACCGGCGCTGGAAGACGTTGGCGATCTGGAAACGCTGGCCGAAGGCACGCAGAGCGGCCACATCTACACGCTTCGCCAGGATGATCACACGATCATGCTGCAGGGCTACAAGGTGCAGCTCAAGGCGGTGCGCGGCAAAGGCAGTGCGGCTTACGAAGCGCTGACCCTGCAGGCGCCGGCCGAGGCGGGTACTGCTGTCGATGCGATGGCGGCCGATCTGGTGCGCGATCTGCCGCTGCGCTGGACGGGTGCTGCCCCGCTGGTTCAGGCCGCCGCCGCGCTCGATCTGATCGAGCCGCCGCCGCTGCGCGCCACCGGCCTCGATTTCGATCCGCCGGCAGAGGCGAGCGCCGCCATTGTGCTGGCCACAATCGGTCGGCACTGCCTGGCGCAGTTCGATGCCAACCTGCTGCCGGTGCTGCGCGACCGCGACGCGGAAGGCGTGCATCAGATGCGCGTGGCACTCCGCCGCCTGCGCTCGGCCCTCGGCGTCTTTTCACCGATGCTGGATGAAGGCGCACTCGATCCGTTGCTGGATGATCTGCGCTGGCTCGGTGCGCCGCTCGGACGCAAGCGCGATCTCGATGTCTTCCTCACCGAAACGCTGGCGCCGCTGCGCAGCCTGGCCGACGCCCCGAAACGCCTGGCTCATCTCGCCACCATTCTGGAAGACCGTCGTGTTTCGGCACAGGAAGCGCTCGATGCGGCGCTCAATGCGCCCCGGCTGGCCGCACTGCGGCTCGGGCTGAACCGTTTCTTTGCCGCGGTGGAATCCGGCGATGCCGCCGTACTCTCCGATGCCGCGCTGGCCGCAGCCCCGGCGGCGGAGTTCGCCACCGAAATCCTGCGCAAGCGGCGTAAGAAGGTGAAGGCGCTTGGCAATCGACATGCCGAACTCGATGTGCCCGAGCTGCATGAGCTGCGCATCCGCGCCAAGAAGCTGCGCTATGCCTCGGAATTTTTCCGGCCGTTATTCCGCCATCGCAAGGGCCAGAAGAAAGGCCCGCGGCGCTTCATTGCCGCGCTGGCGCATCTGCAGGATTGCCTCGGCATGCTCAACGATGCCGATGTGGGCGCGCGGCTGGTGCGCGACCTGCTGCCGCCACCGGATCAGGATCCGGCCGCCGCAGCCATCGCCGCCTGGTTCTCCGGCCGTCAGCAGCTGCAGCTCGCGCAGCTCGGCGAAGCCTGGGACAGCTATGCGGCGCTGCGACCGTTCTGGAAGGACGGGAAGAGCGGCTGACGTTCTCGCGTCACCCCGGCCTTGAGCCGGGGTCCCATTTGTTTTGAGATGGCCGCAAAAAAAATGGGATCCCGGGTCTTCGCCCGGGATGACGACGCCGTATCCGTCAATCGATCAGCTTGCCATCCGGCCCATGGAAGGGATGCGGGCCGTCATGCTCGCCGATCGCCACCGTGTGGGTGATCAGCTTGCCCTCGTTCCACCAGTGCAGCATGTAGCCCGGCGGTTCCATGGTGAAGCGGCTCGGCGCGTCCGGGTCGATATCCAGCGCCACCTGATGCGCCGGGCTCGGGCAGGTCAGCGCGGTCCGGCCGCCGACATCGGCGCGGATCACGCGGTGCAGATGGCCGCAGAGGATCAGCCGGATCTGTGCATGCTGCGCCACGATGCGCTCGAATTCGGTCGCGCCTTTCAGGCCGATCTTGTCCATATGGCCGATGCCGGTGACGAAAGGCGGGTGGTGCATCATCACCAGCGTCGGCTGGTCGGGCCGCTGCTGCAGCGTGTCGTCCAGCCAGCCTAAACGTTCGGCGCAAAGCTCGCCGCCGCCCTGGCCGGGGATCAGCGTGTCCAGGCCGATCAGGCGCAGCGGATAGTCGTCGTTGATCGCAAACTGCAGGAAGCTGCCGCGCTGTTCCGGCAGATAGCCGCCAGTGGCGAAGGCATCGCGCATGGCGTCGCGCTCATCATGGTTGCCCGGGATGGCGAGGATGCGCTGCTTGAGCGGCGCGAGGATCGACTTGAGATGATCGTATTCCTCGGGCCGGCCGAGGTCGACCAGGTCGCCGGTCAGCAGGATCAGGTCGGGCTGCTGCTTCAGGCTCTGCAGATGCTGCACGCAGACTTCCAGCATCGCGGCGGTGTCGACCTTGCGATAGGCCAGCTTGCCCGGCAGTTTGATATGGGTGTCGGTGATCTGGGCGATCAGCATGGGGGGCTCTCTTCTCTCTGACTCGTCATTCCCGCGAAAGCGGGAATCCCATTTCCCGTCCGCATCAAAAACAAATGGGACCCCGGCCATTCTTCTGATCAAGATTGGGCCCGGGGTGACGGGCTGTGGTCTACAGAATCAATATACCGCGCGGGTCGATGGCCAGTCCGATCTGTTCGCCACGGGAAAAGTCGCGGCGCGCCGTGCTTTCCACCACCAGCGGCAGCTTCTCGCCCACTTCCACAAACAGCCGCGTGCGGTCGCCGAGGAAGAAGGCCGAGGCAATCGTGCCCTGCAGGCGGCTGGCTTCGCCGGACTCCGTCACGCGGATATCTTCCGGGCGGAACAGGATTTCGCTGGCATCCG